>JACCDR011307547.1_pt1 | contig 32665 bp, 33 predicted proteins | sample 7446431 | NCBI WGS metagenome assembly JACCDR01 (sample SAMN15323443, study PRJNA562643) | freshwater metagenome | isolation source: river surface water | place: USA:Blue River Watershed | collected 2017-08-17
CGTACCGATCTGAAATTCCTCTGCAATTACGTCCTGGGGATGCCGGACGTATCGGAAGAGGTCCACCGGCCAGTCTTAGACCACCTTCAGCAGTTTCCCCTACCGTCCAAAGAGCGCCAGCTTGAATGCGACCGGATTGTCAACGGTCGGTGGGAATACACCCCGGCGCAGGACATCCTAGACCTTCCTGGCGAACGCCGGATGCTTCTCCTGGACTCGCGCGGCTTCCTGAAGTCTTCTATCAACTGCGTGGCCCATACCGTCCAGTGGATCATCAACTACCCCGACATCGCGATCATGATTATGCAAGCGAACGGCGACAAAGCGAACATGGTCGTGTCGGAAATCAAGCAGACCTTCGTTGGAAACGACCGGTTCCGCGCCATCTTCCCCGAACTCTGCCCGACTAAACGCGTCTGGGAGTGGGGCCGGGCAGATTCCTTCACTGTAGAAGATAAACGCTTCGGCAACCCCCGTGGCGGCCTAAAGCAGCACAAAGAACCGACCGTCATGGCCACCTCTATCGAACGCGGTCTATCTGGTATCCACGTCGATGTCATCAAATGCTCCGACATCGTTGACCCTGGTAACATCAACGGTGAAGGTCTCCAGACGATCAAAAAGAACTTCTTCCTGGCCAGAAACCTGCTCGTCGCACCGCAATACTGGATCGACGTGGAAGGCACCCGGTACCACTTCGACGACCTATACGGCCGTATTATCGACATGGAGACCGAGAAGTCTAAAGAACTCCGCGAATGGAAGTTATTCATCCGTGGGGCCACGAAACGCGACTGGGGAGGCAAGCCGGAACGCTTTGACTCCATGGACTTCCTCCAAAAGCCCGAAGTCCTGGACAAAAACGGCTACCCGGAGAGTCGCTGGCCCGGCCGTTTCAGCAATAAATACCTCCACACGATGAAACTGGACGATCCGCTCGGCTACGCGACCCAGCAGCAGCAAGATCCGCGTCCCGGCGGCGTTGCTTTGTTCCCCGTAGACCATCAATTCCCGAAATGGATCTCTCCGCAGGACTTTGTCAACCATGTGAGGATCTCTCACTACGAAATCTCCGTCGATACGGCCGAAACGACTGGAAAACGGTCCGATTACACCTCTATTGTCGTCGCCGGGTGGTCAAATAGCGGTAAATGCTACATCGTAGAGATAGTCCACGGCCGTTTTCTACCCTCTGACCTAGTCGATAGGCTCGTAAAACTGTGCAAAAAGTACCAATCGCGCCTCAGATCACTGAAAATTGAAGAAACCGGATTCGTTCGCGGCCTCATGCCGTCCCTCCGCCGAATCATGGATACTTCCGGCGTCTTTATCCCGGTTGACACCATCAAACGCGACAACCAAGAGGCCAAAGTCGAGCGCATCGCCAACACTCTTCAGCCCTGGTACGTCCGTGGCGACATTATTTTCGTTGATGGTATGCCTAACGGAATGGCAAAGGAAGATCACGAGGAATATTGGGCCAAAACCAAAGCCCATCTCCTCCGCGAACTCCGCGAATTCCCTTCCGGCAAGCACGACGACATCCTCGACTCCATGTCCGACCTTTTCCAGAACAAAAACTGGTTCGGCCGGGAAACAGCACGCGGCTTCGCCAGCCATCAGATCAACCTCGCCTTCGGACAAATGCTCGGAATCCTAACCCCGGAACAAGAGCAGTACCTCGGAACCACCCCAGCCCAGCCCGCCGACGGCGCGTACGGAGTTTACTAAAATAGAATTATGCCAGAAGAACGACAACCTACACTGCTGCCGGATGTGAATCCCGAGACAGAAGCCTTTGTCCTGTCGCCGGAGCAGTTCAAAAACACTCTGGCACTTCAGATCGTCAACCAAACCTTCACGACCTTTGAAACCTACCGGACGAATAACCACGACCGCCGGTGGAACGAAGCCGACGCGCTTTACACCGGTTACGTCCCAGCGAAGGTCTGGGAGGGGACGACGATCCCCCGTGCGAACCTGCCGTACCAGATTTCCTTCGACCAAGTAGAATCCGCGTACCCGTCGATCATGCAGGCGCTCTTTTCCGATGAGGACTGGTTCGAAGTCGTTTCCGAACCGGGGACTCCTGCCGACGAAGCTACAAAAGTCCGCGCGGCCATGTCGTACTTCCTGGAGCACTCCAAGAACGACTATGGGCTCTCCGCCGTGTCCGAAATGGGCCTCTCCATCCGGGACATCCTCAAGTACGGCAACGGAGGCCTGTGGCTCGACTGGGACGGACGGAAGAACCGTCCTACGATCTCCTGGGTGGACATTCGGGATATCTACATTGACCCCGCGACACCAACGCCTAATCTCGACGAATCCCGGGCCGTTATCCGCCGCCGAATGATGACTGTCGATGATCTTGCGGCTCTGCGTTCTGACACCCGCATGGACATTCCGGAGGACTCCATCCTTTGGTTCATGGCCAAATCGGCCCCCACGGTCCCTGCTGACACTACCCGCCAGACGCAGGAAGCTCTCCGCAGCGTCAGTTTCAACCCACAGCAAGCGGACTGGATTCCCAACCCGGCCGACCGGAAGATCGAAGTTCTGATGTACTACAGCAAGAACCAGATCATCTGGGTGCTGAACCGTCAGCACGTCGCGTATAACCAGCCGAACCCGTACAAGTTCATCCCGGCCGTTTTCGCGCCTTGTTACATCTTCACCGGCCGCTTCTACGCCAATGGCATCCCCGACGTTCAGCGCGGTAACCAACGCATGATCGAAGGGATGCTGAACGGCCACCTAGACGAAATCTCCTTAGCACTCCACCCGCCCCGCGTCCAGGCCCGTTCTGACAACCAAACCGCCAACCAACGCAAATGGGGTCCGGGATTCGTCTTCAACTCCACCAATGACGACATCAAATCAGCCACCGCGCTGATGCAGCCGCAACCGGCGACCCAAAACGTCATGTCCGACATCGGCTTCATCCTCGACGCGGCCGACAAGCGCACCGGCATCGGAGCTATGGCGCAAGGTATGCCTAAAGGCGGAAACGCCAACCGCACGGCTACCGGAATGTCAATCCAGGCCCAAGGATCGGCGAACCGAATCCAGCCTATCGTCAAGAACATCGAAGACTACCTCCTAATCCCGCTTCTCCGGAAACTGTACAAAATGATCGGCTTCCACATCGGAGCCTTCGATCAACTCCCGGCGAAGACCAACGGGGAAATCGAATGGGTGGAAGGTTGGAACTTTCAGCGGCCGTGCGAGTTCCAGATGCTGGCATCGAGCAAGATGCTGGCGAAGTCGAACCTGATGCAGATCTTCCCGTTCCTGACGCAGTATCTGCTGTCCGGTCCGCTTCTGGAAGCGCTGAAATCGGCCGGGCAGACCGTCAACTTCCAAGCCCTCATCGACATGCTGCAAGACGCGGCGGGCACAAAGGGCCGCTACGACATCATCCGGCCGATGACGCCCGAAGAACAGCAAGCCGCTCAACAACCTCCTCCGGAAGTTCAAGCCTCGATGGCGGAACGCCAAGGCCAGAACCAGCACGAGAAGGAAATCATGGGCATGAAGATCCAGGGAGAACTGCAAAAGACAGCCATGTCGAAGCAGGGATCGCCGGAAGAAGCCCAGATGAAGATGGCCGAAGGTCAACAGAAGATGCAGATCGAGCAGATGAAAGCTCAGATGCAGATGATGTTGGACCAGCAGAAGCTGGAATTCGAAAAGCAAATGGCCCAGTTGAAAATCCAAGTCGAGCAGCGTAAAGGTGAAATGGCCGTCCAGTCTACTCAGATGAAGATGGCCGCTGACGCCCAAGCGCAAGAACAGAAGATGAACATGCAGCAACAGCAGTCACAAATGGATCTGCAAACTGCCATGATCGGTAACCAACAACAACTCCGGCACTCCGAAGAGTCCCACCAGATGGGCCTGAAGCAGCAGAAAGAAATGGCCGCCGCAAAGCCAAAACCAGAAGGCGCTTCCGGAACTCGAAAGAAAGCCGAAGTCAGAACAAAGTCACCTCGTAAATGACCACCTTAGAACTAGAACGCATCGCGACCCTGGCAAATCACCCGGGGTTCGCGGCGTTACTGAAGCTCCTCGACGAGGCTGATGAGTTGCTTCTATCAAAGCTGGAAACCGCGACCAAGGAGAAGGAGGCCGAAATCCTCCCTCTTTGGCGTGCCAGCCGCCGGATCAGAAAGCAATTCGAAGGCCGACCTGAGGCGCTTCTTGAAACCCTCGGAAGGAACCTCGGAGAAGGTCCACTTTCATAAAATGCTACCATTGACCTTAGGAGAAATCTCACATGGATATTAAAGATCTCATCCAGCAGCAGATCGCAGAAGTACTACGGGAAACCCCCGGAGAGGGCGGGGAACCAACCCCCCAACCCCAAGCGCCCCAGGCCGCTCCGATCACCCTCAACATCCAAGGACAGCCGGTCACCTTTCGAGATCAGGCCGACTTGGAGGCGCAACTCAACGCGACAGCAATTGCTCTCCGGCAGTCTCAACAGTCCCCACCACCCTCCCAGCCCACCGCAGCGGCCCAAGGTTCAAGAGTCACCGGCGACGATGATTCGGGATTCGCGAATGACGAATACATTCGTCTGATGAACGAAGACCCGCGCAAGGCGATGAAGTATGTCATGTCGCATACGCTGTTCAACGGGCAGGTCGAGGACCCGATGGAAGTCATCCGCGAGTCTCTGGTGAATCAAGCCGCGACGAACCGCAAGCTGGCCGCGTATCAGTTCCGTGACAGTCACCGCGAAGTGCCGTTGGAAGATCCCCGTGTGGCAAATACCATCGAAGGTATCCGTGAGCAACTAAACCTGCCTTTCAGCGAACAAGGTCTCGAAGCGGCCTACGCATACGCGATTCAGAAGAACCAACTACCTGACTTCCGCGCCCTCGCGCAGGCACAGCGGCAACAGCAAGAACCGCCACAGCAATACGGTCAGTATCCGAACCAGCAAGCTCCTCAGTACGGCGGGTACAATCAATACCAACCTCAGCAGCCGCAAAACCCCTACCTCCAGGCCCCTCCCGCGCCCGGCCGGTCTTCGCCGGTTAACTTACCGGTCTCTGAAGATCAGATCGAAAACATGTCAACTGAGCAACTAGCTTCGCTACTCACGCGCCTATCAAACGCTGGCGTTCGAGGCTAGTGCGGTATAATTGAAGCATAGGTAACCGGCGAAATAAGCCGTTACCCAAGGACAACAAATGGCTTATTCACCCGCGACAAACCTTACAACTTCCGCCGGGCTGCCCCATGTTCAGGTAACTTACTACAAGAAGAAAGCTCTGGATCGCCTCCAGAAGAAATTCCTCTTCCGGAACGCCTGCATGTCGGACATGATCCCGAAACAGGAAGGCCGGACCGTCCAATGGTTCCGTTACTTCAACCTTTCTGCTAACACGACTCCGACGACTGAAGGTACCGTTGGTACCGGCATTTCGCCAACCTCCCGCACCGTGGCGGCGACTGTGTCGCAGTACACAGCGTTCCTGACCATTTCGGACTTCCTGGCCGACACCGCCATTGATCCGCTGGTCGAGAACCACGCCGACCTTCTAGGCTACCAAGCCGGGCTGTCAGTGGACACGATTACTCGCAACGTCATCGACGCCGAGTCTTCTTCCACTAACCAGACCCTGCTAGGTTCCTACTTCCGCGTTGCCGACCTTCGTAACTCGCGCCACGCGCTACAAGCGATTGACGTGCAGCCGATGGAAAACGGCGAGTTCTACTGCATCCTGCACCCTTACGTGTCCTACGATCTTGTCAACGACCCGGCCGCCGGTGGTCTGGCTGACATCGTCAAGTACACCAACCCTCAGAACACCCCGCTGGTCAAGTACGAAGATCGCGGCCTGATTACCTCCGTCGCCGGTGTGCGCGTCGTGGAATCGACCAACGTCTACACGCAGACAGGTCCGAATCGTTACCGCGCGTATGTCTTCGGTAAGGACGGAATTGGCTGCGTGGATCTTGCCGGACGCGGACCTTCCAAAGTCAACGATCCGAAGAAACAGCGGTTCAATGTCAAGGTGGGGCGGCCTACGGACTCCGTGGCTGATCCTGAAGGCGTGATCGGGGCGTATGTTTCGTACAACTTCATCTATACCGCTGTGGTCCTCGATGGCCCGGCCGGTATCGGCGGCGTGTACCGCTACAAGACGCTCGATCCACAATCATCTATCGCCTAACTGGTGATACCGAACGAAGAGCCCCTGGTTACCGCCGGGGGCTTTTCTTTTTGCGATACAATTAGTATAGATGCCACCGCAAGCCGCCACACTCGACCAATCTATGCTAGTCACTTGGCACGATGACACGCCTTTCAACGGGTTCATTCTCATCGGGCTGATTTACCCTGTCTCGGGTTCTACTTGGGCTGAGGTGGACCTGGGCGGTGTGGCCCCCGGTGAGCGCTTGCCGCAGTTCCAGCGAGTCAATATCGTCAACGGGAAGTTCGACAATTCCGTCGGGGTTCTGTACAACTCCTCAATCTCCCCGCCAAATACCCGATACGTCGCGTGGTATTATGACTCCTCCTCATTCCCGCCACGTCAAATCTGCGGCCCCACCAGCATCTTCACTGTGGGGTCCGCTATTCTCACCCCGCCGACGTGTTCTCTATCAACACCGCTGGTAAGTTCTGTTATCCCGTCACCTGACGGATCGTCAACTGGAGCCCCTGTTACTATGATCTGCACCGGAGGGTACTACACCCTTACCTACGCCGCGTCCATCGCACCAGACCTCGCCAACGGAGCCACCCAGGCCCTCACCGCCACTGGGAACGTCACAATTACTGATCCGGTCTACACCAACGGTACTCTTGCCGCCGGTATTCTCTTCTCCTACAAACACATCCAAGACCCAATCGGCGGCCGGACACTTACGTTCAACGCCGCGTTCGAAGGTGTCACCGACCAGGACCCGAGTCTGGACGCGAACACCTACACGAATTACACATTCCGGTACAACCCGCTCGGTAAGTGGGAACTGATCGGAGTCCTCAAAGGTATCCTGTAATGATGAAATTTGCAGCAATTTTCACTCTTTTTCTCGCGGCGGCTTTTGGCCAGAACAAAAACTCCGCGTTCGTAGTTCTGCCGCCACAAAACGGTGTCGCAACCGGCACGCTCGACTTCCGGGAAGCCTACACCTACGGCCAAAACTACGTCGGCTGGCAGGCCCCGCTGAACATCGCGACCTCGTTCCGGATCACGCTTCCGAGTACAAAACCCCTATCAACGGCCGCCAAGTGCGCGAATTACACCACCGGTGGCGTTATGTCATTCGCGAATTGTGATTCCGCCGCCATCGCCTCGGATTACAACTGGGCGCAGAGTATCGGAACCGTATCCGCCGGTGCCCAGACATTCACCTTTTCCCCCTGCCCCGTCACCGCCTCGGACGCCTCCTGGTTCTTCCTAGTCCAGGACGGAACATCTTCTGAATCCGTGGCCCCCATCGGCGGGACCTGTGTGGCCGGTGCGGCTACTGGAACCGTTCAGGTAATCCTCGGTAACAGCTATGTTAGCGGAATTGCGTCCAGCGACACCGGAGGAATCCGGGAGGCTGTTAATTCGGTAGCCGATTCCGGAACAGTCGTTGTCCGCATCCCAGACGGTTTCTACAGCATCTACACGACAGTCAAGACTGGAAACCGGCTTGTTACATTTGCCTGCGACTCCCGGGCCGCCACACTGATTCCTCAGAATACAAACGTCACGGTCTTCGAAATCCAGTCCCCTTCTTCGGGTAGTGTGTATAACTGCACGATGACAAACGCCCTAGGATACCCTGGAACTACAGGAATCCTCTTCAACAACCCAACCGGCGACACTTACGGCGGCACGGTAGACAGCGTCTCCATCAACAGCTTCAACGTCGGAATTCAGTCACTCACTCAGTACTCCAACGACTTCACACGCAACCGCATCACCAACTCCACCTATGCCGGAATTCAAATCGTCAACGTGAACACCGGTGATGCTGGAGGCGGCCGTATTGAAGACAATAAGATTGTCTGCTCCGCGACATGTAACTATGGAATCCTCCATAACGGCCCCGGCGCGGTACAAATCCTCGATAATGCCCTCAACGGTGCATCAGAGCAGCTTCGAATCGAACTCAAGATGGGCTACGCGTCCACGGCCAACTCCGGCGCGGATACCGTAATCACATGGGTCAGCGGAAACAAATTCCGTCCATCTGCCTTAGGTAGAGCCTTTCTAATCAGCGGCGTGTCCTGCACGGTGGATGTTTACACCAGCGATACCTCAATGCGGTGCAATGGCGAAACACTCGGCACCATCACCAATACCCAGTACTACATCTCCGCAACCGGTCAGGTTCAGATCTCCCGGAATCTTTTTGACTTCTCCGGGACTACTCAATTCGGTCTCCGTATCGACGGCCCGATCTACTTCTCATCGGCGGAAGTGAATGAAAATACCTTCATCAACTACTCCGTCGCCGCTGCCCGGGCTATCGAAATCACCGCGACTGGACTGTTGAAAACTTCCATCACCGGCAACAACGGGGATTCTGCCCCTGCACTGGCGGGCACAAAAGGTGTCGTTATCGCCGGTGGCAGCGGGTATAACATCGTCGGTAACTATATGAGCGGTTGGCAGACTGGGTATGAGTACCTGAGCCCTACGACAGTAGTCCGTACGGCGGCGAACACTTGCTACAATAACGCCACCGCTTGCCTGATTAACAACGTGTCGGCTGTTCACAAAGAATACGGCCCCGTCACCCACGCCCAGCTTGCAACTCTGGTGTCCAACCTCGGGTCGAGCATCTATTGCTCCGATTGTAAAGCAACCGCCGCCGGGTGTGCTTCTGGTGGGGCAGGTGCCGAAGCGTCTATGTTCAATTTCACTTGGCGCTGCAACGACGGGGGTGTCCTCCAGAGCACAACTACCAACTGTGCTTCATCAGCCTCCCCAGCGGTCTGTTCCGCTGCCCCTACCGGATCAATCGCCGTCGCCGTCGGGTCCACTACCCTCACGGTAAACACAACCGCCGTCACCGCCAACTCGCTCATTCTGCTGACCTTCGACGCGTCCCTAGGGGCTAAACTCGGCGTCACCTGCAACACCACATACGCCAACGCCTGGGTGACCGCCCGCACCGCTGGAACCTCGTTCCAAGTCACCGTCTCCTCCGCTCCCGTTACAAATCGAGCCTGCTTCAGCTACTCGATCATCAACTAGTTGTACCATAGGAATAGGATCAGATGTTTCAGAAACTTATCGACACCAAGATCTCCATCGTGACCCTGATCGGCTGGGGTATCGCCGCAATCGGGCTGACCTTCTCAATCTCCAGTGCCTACGGAGAACAGAAGCAGAAACTGATCTATCTCCAAGATCGCCAAGCCAAGATCGAGGTTACTCTTGACCGGACAGAGCTTATGATGCGGAATTTGACTGACTCAGTGATCCGAATCGAAGCGGAGTTGAAGAGCCGCCCGGCTCAGAAAAAATGATTATCAACGACACAGAAACCGTCATCCGGAAGGAAATCCAGACGAACCGCGAACGGGACGCCGAGAGATTCCTTCTTGGGTGCGAAAAGGAAGTAAAAGACGCCATCCACGTCCAGCGGATTAACAACGCCGAGGAACGAATGGGGCGTCCAATGTGGCCCCGAGAGTTGGAAACCCGGCTTCAGAAGATGAACCCGAACTTCGTCTTCGAAGTCATCGACAACAACCCGACGCACAAACGCCTATCCGTCGTAGACCAACGAGGGAAACACTTCGTCGCCGTCTATGAAAACTCCCTCATGCCGGAACGCTCCATCCCGCGCATCCGGACCATGGAAGTCCCGGACCCTATGTTCACCCACGTAGACCGGAAGGACTTTTCCTCCGACCCCGAAGCGCTAAAACCTGGCTGGCGGCGCGTCCAAATCCCTTGGGGCGAATCAAAACGCGGCTGGCGAACCGTTCTCGTCCGCCTCATCCAGGCCGGTCTGCTCTCCGCCGAGGAAACAGAGCGAGAATTCGGTGCCGACCAGACTCCGGAATGGCACCAGTACACAGGAAAGGGTGAGTTTACATCTCCCTTCTAAGGAAAATCATGGCAAATCAAGTTACATCAAACGCAGCACAAATGGCCCAGGTGGCCCTCCAGAGCGGCAACGCATCTTCACCGGCGATGGAGGAGTTGGCAAATCTTCTCGCAAAACGCCTGAAGAAAGAAATGCTGGCCGAAGACGAGGCCGAAAGTCAGACAGCGGCGGCCCGAAAAGCCAACGCCGACAACATGGTCCTGGTCCGGCAGAACGAACTCGCGACCCAGGCGGCTTGTACCCATATGAAACCTCGCGGCTTCGGCACGGCTCTCGCGGGCCAAAAGACCCATCGCGGCTGGTCTACTTTCGTCTGCCAGTACTGCGGCAAAGAATTCTCCGATCCGCCCCAGCGTCCAGAAGAGAAAATCCCGGGGCACATCTACCCCGATCTATCTCTCTGCGGCGGACCTCACTAAAGGTAAAATAGAGTAATGGCCGCCACTAAGAAACCAGTAGAAGCCTTCGAGTACGCGAAGACCTTTGTCAAGAACATGACATTGGAAGATACGAACCCGGAGATCCTCGACGAGATCAGTAAGATGGTCTGGATGGCGGCCCCGTGGCGTTGGACATTGGGGGTGTTACCTGCGGCGACACTCGTCTCGAACACCCCTGATTACACTATCATCACTCCGGCTGATTTCCTCTACATCATGGACGGTTACGTCTCCGATGGAAACAACGTCTTCCGTAATTTGATCTTTGAGCCGATTCTTCCGGCCGATGTAAAAGTCACCGGTGACACTTCCCGCGTAGCCTACGTCGGGTCGAATACCTTCCGCCTCTTCCCGCGACCTGGGACGCTTCCCGCCTCGCCCGGCCGCCAGATGATCCTGCGGTACAAGAAAATCTCCCCGATTATCACGAATGAAAACCAATACACCGCCGGGGCTTTGGTCATGGACGACGAATGGTTCTGGGTGTTCTCGGCCGGAGTTCTCTGGAAAGCCTATCTCTGGGCCGACGACCCGAGAGCCGGGACCGCCACTATGGCTGACGGAAAAGTCCAGTACACCGGGCAACTAGCCGTCTTCCGTGACGGTATCCGTCAGATGGCCGAGAGAGAAAAACTGCCGGTGTTAGAGCTTCACGACACAGTTAACCAGAAGGTAGTGGTCAAGTAATGTCCCGATCCTACACATACGCCGACGCGATCAACTTCATCCGCCCCCAAGTCCCGGCTACCGCTGAGGACCAGAAGGCGGCGACTATCTGCAATATAGGAACGAATCTCATCTGGAACGCCTTTGACTGGCGGGAGACCTTAGAAGTCCTGCCGCCGTTCTGGCTGTCACCTAACACCCAAGACTACGGCGCGCCCTTGGTCATCGTTCCGTCAGACTTTCTTGGACTCCGTACGGCCGTTCTAACCGACCTCTCATCCACCCCGCCGGGCAAATACCCCATGCGGGTCATGAAGTTCCTCGACCAAACCCACCTGAAGCAACTCCCCAAGGACATCAGCTACGAGCCCTCCGTCCAGTCCTTCCGTGTCTTCCCACGTACCCCTGTCGGTCTCGGCGCGGCCCGGTGGAAGATCGACGGGACTTACAAGAAACGCCCGACCTTAGTCACCTCTGCCAACTACACCGCCACCGAACTCCCCTTCGACGACCTCTACTTCCAAGTCTGGTTAGAAGTCCTCCGATGGGCCGCCTTCTCATCCGTCGGCGATCAACGGGCCGGTGCGGCGACCAAAAACGCCAACGGCTCTGTCTCTTACTCCGGTCAACTCGCAACCGCCATGGCCTTTATCAACCAAATGGCCGACAACGAAGGCTTCAACCTGGGCGACACCTCCGTCTCCCCCTCAGAAGCTCTCTCCGTGGGAGGTGACTCATGGCTGGGTCGCAACTTCCTGTTCGGGCCTTGATGGGTTTCCGGCCGATGGGGTCGTCAGTACGCCCCAAAACCACTAACCACAGACAAGTAGTGATCTGGAAAGCGCCCGGCGTACAAGTTGCTAAAATGGGACTATATGGCAAAAAGAAACATCTTCGGCCTTCTATTTGACGACCGAACCGGCAAAGTAACCTATGACGATGGAGAAGTTCCGGCCGTCGGCGGCGACTTTACGTTCGAAAACCTCGAAGGCACTAACCCTCTTCAATACAGCACTCAGAAGACCGCCGAGAAGATCGTCGAGATTCTGACCGCCGCACTGCCGTCGGACATCAAATACGAAGTCTTCCGGCCGGTCTACACGCAATCCCTGACCATCCCACCGATCCAAATCAAGATCTCACGGAATGGCATTTCCGAAACTTTCTCGGCTGGCCTAATCGCCAACTCGCTCATCCGCACCGGTTCTCTGGCGTCCTTCCGGCAAGACCTGAAGATCGCCGGGATCGTTTTCTAAGGAGTCTCAATGTTTGCTATCCCTCAATCGCGTGGGGGCGGGGCCTCGATGGACCGCTCCGGCTACTCTGAACCCGGCGACTATTTCCAAGGTAACTCCGGCGGTCGAGGGGTGGATAACTTCTCGGCCGGGCGGGGTCAGTACCAAGGTGGAGCAGTCGGCCCGATTCCCGGGTTCAATTACGGCCCGGCACAAGGTCCGGCGGCCAATCCGTTCGGCGGGGTGACCGGTTTCAACAACCCGAATCCTCCGACGACTTCACAGTTCTTCCCGCAGGCTAACGGCCTACAGCCGACACAGCAGTTCAACGGTAGCAACTGGGACCCGACTTTCCAGCAATTCGGCGGCTACAACCCGCTCCAGTACGCTACGACCGAAACGGCGAATACCCTTGCCGGGGCAATCGGCAACGGTCTCGGCCTCGGTGCCAACGTCCGGATGACGCAAAACGCCCCAGGTTCGCCCATCGGGCCGCCCCCTCAGGCCATGCTTGACTTCGGCGGGGCCGACATGCTCAACGCCGGTCTCCTGGCGGAACGGTACAAGAAATACGACCAAGCCACGGCCGACGCCATGACACGGGCCGAACTGGCCATTATGGGACCACGCCAAGCCCCCAATGAAGACTCCCAAGGCGGAACCATGGGTTCCTGGTCTCAATACGGTGGCGCGCCCGCAGGAGGCTCTCAGAACCTCGGCGGCGGCCAGAACATCGGACAGTTCGTCGGAGAGTCCTACAAGGCTCCTGCGCCGTCTACGGCCGTTGCTGCACCGACACCTCAGGCTCCAGCCCCCGCCGCCCCGCACACTCCAGTTGACACGACTCCCCAAGTCGGCTACCAACCCGGCCCGGCGGCACCGATCTCATCTGTCACCCCGAACATCCAAGGCCAGTTCGGCGGAAACAACCAATCCGGCTGGAACAGCCCGGTGGATCTCTTCAACTCCATGTTCGGCGCGAACGGCCAAGGTCTGCCTCGCCCTCAGCAAACCTACACCGGTGGCGGCCTCGGCCAGTTCAGCCAGTTTCAGCAATCCGGCGGACAGCGCCAACGCCCTAACCCCTACGGCAGCTTCCCCGGGACTATGACCGGCCTTGCTAACTCAATGAACAGCTATCAACGGCCTTCTTACAGCCCCTTCGGTACGCCCCAACTCGGCTCCGGCCGCCAGTTCCAAAACTACACCCCAGCGACTCGCTAACACCCGATGAGCCTTAACAACCAGTGGGATAACCTCCAATACGAAGTCTTTGACTTTCCGTACAACCGGATTGAGGCGGAGCTATCTCCGGCGCAGAGAATCTCTGACGGCCAGAACTCCTTCATCACATCCGGGGGTAAGCTCACTAAGCGGCCAGGGACGTTGGATCTGATACCAGGTCAGACTATTCCCGGCCGGGTTGATCGTGTTATTTCCTATGAAACCATGGGGGATACGCCTTATCTATATCTAGTCGCATCTGTCTACATCACGGCCGACGATGTCTGGAAGATTTACGTTAACCCGCTCCAAGGAATCCCCACAGCTTGGTCTCTAGTCCCCGATCTCCGGGACTGTAACGATTCAATTCGACCACACGAGTTCGCCGTCTCTGGCGGCCTTGTGTATGTCAAAAGTTGCCCCGACCCCGCATCCAGCGAAAAGCTAGGATCGGTCATCCTGGACGGCTCTGGCGGCACTGTCGCCACCCGTCCCTGGGGCATTCTTGGCCCCCAAGAGCCCGCGTACATCAACGGCGCAATCACTACCCTCGACGGAGCAATCGACGCGACTACAACTACTGTCGTAGTAAATTCCATCTCCGGCTTCGTCATCGGCCCGGTGACCTTCATCCAAGTCGGCTTCGAGACGATGAGTCTGATCTCCAACGTCGGGACTACCCTAACCGTCATCCGGGGGGCGCAAGGAACAGTCGCCACAGAGCACTCCGACGGGGCACCGCTCATCCAACTCCTCTGGAGCACCTCTGACCACCCGGTTTCTGTAAACTACGGCTGGACCTACACTTACGCATACAAATCCATCACCGGCCAGATCTCGAACCGCGCGCCGCTCGAAACCAACCCGGACAAACTCCCGTCATCCACTGGCCCGTTCTTTGACTACTGCCCCCAAATCCGGGTTACCGGAACGGCAGATACAACCAACATCCCGACAATCTGCATCTACCGGACGACTGACGGTGGCGGCACTTTCTACAAACTCGCCGAGATTGATAATCCCGGGGCGTCGGTGGCTTTATTCACAGATGACGACCTAGAGTCTGGTGCTTCCGGCGGGACCTTCAACGACCCCATTCCGGATGCTGTTCTGGATACGTTCGACCTGGGGCCGTCGTTGGTCTCTAACTCGCCGCCACCGGCTGTTACTTCACCTGAAGTGACCGGCGTGGACCCGGTTGAGCCATACACCCGCATTGCTATTTACCAAACCCGTCTCTGGTACGGAATCGGCAACGTCGTCTTCTACTCTGCCCAGGAAGAACTGAACGAAGGAATCCCTGAGGAAAGCTGGCCGTCTGGTAGCCAAAATGGCCGCCTGGGTAACTTCTTCCGATTCCAGAGTCCGATTACTAACCTCCAAGAAACATCCGAAGCGCTGTATGTCTTCACGGCCGACGCGACTTACCGGCTCTCCGGCTCCAACCGGGAGACGTTTTCATTCGCCCCGGCCTTCCAGAGCATCGGCAGCCCGATGAACCAACCTCAGAGTATCACCCGGTTCAACGACACCTTGGCGTTTCTCTCTCACGACTTCCGGGTCTACGTCCTGGAAGACGACAAACTGCGCGCGATCTCTGACCCGCTAGGCAGCGACCTAATCGACCAGATCTCCGACGACACGACATTCTCGCTGAAGTACTTCTCCGACTTGGACAAGGAATGGCTGGTCGTCTCCACCCATAATGCCTCCGCGCCGGAAGACTCGCGCCAATGGGTCTACGACATCCGCCGGTCAGGTGCCCAAAGGCCGCCATTCTGGAACACCCCGTGGACGGTCAATTCTACTGCGTCTACGGTTACTCGTGTAACTCAGGCATCATCCCAGCGCCGATTATTGTTTTCAATCTATGACCCGACCGGTGATGAATCGGCTCTGGTCTATAGCGACACGTCCGGAAACACCGGCACTGACTCCATCATCGGAGCCTCCGTCGGCTTCGACTTCCGCGTCCAATTCCACCAGATGCTGGTCCCTGCCGGGAACCACGTCAATGCCCTGCGGCAAGCCGGGGTGAATCCAAATGTCTACGGCGTCGTAATCGACCGGTTGCAATTCCCCGGCGATGCCGATCCGGAAATGAGTTGGTTCTTTGACGATCTCTGGACGGAGCCCGTCTACCCCGTCCGGTCCGGCCCGCCGCCACGCCGTAATCAGTCAAAAGGCTACCGGACGATTCACTACTCCATCAACCGGGTCTGCCATCACTTCTCTCTCGCGATTGAAAAGCCCGCCTCGCCGGAGCTATTCTCTCTGCTCCGCCTGACAGTCACCTGGGAACCTGAAGGCGGTGTGTAAGGTGCTAGACTGAATTATACAGACAGATGCTATCTGGTAATCAGTTCGCCCTTGACCGCCTGACTAATCTCGGAGGTGCCGCCGAGGGGACAAATCTACCTCCTCGGCAAGCCGGGGAGTTGCGTGTCCCTATCGTAACAAACCTGCGTATCCTCCGCTCAACTACCAGCCCGGCGGGCCAAGTCTATACCTTAGGCTGGTCCGACCCGGAAACAATGGGGTCGCCGGTTATCCAGTACAATGTCTTCGTCATCGGTGCGAATGACATTGAAGAACCTCAAGGCCCCTACACCGCCCGCCGATCCCCAGTCTCCCTCCTAATCAACACCTCCGACCTGTCCCAAATCCGCTTCGTCGTCCAGACACAGCTTCAAAACGGCATGACGAGCAACCTAAGGACCTCCCCGTCCGTCGCCGTCCCGACCGCCTCCCGGACCAACTCCGTCGCCCTGGCAGTGAGAACCGTCACCGCCACGGAATGCTTTGTCCCGTCCGACTTTCTCATCCTCGGCGACACTACCTCAGCGTCATTCTCCGTCTGTCTCCCGGCTACGCCGGTCATCGGAATGGCCTTTGAACTGAAGAAAGCCGTGGCGGCCAATACCCTCACTCTGGACGGAAACGGCTACACCATCGACGGCGCGGCGACCGTGAACCTCATCGCCCAGTATTCCTACATGAGAGTCGTATTCAACGGCTCCGAATGGAGCGTTATCTAATGACAAAAGAAGAACTTACCAGCTTATCAGACATCGTGAGAATCCCCCTAGAGGTTCTCCTCGAACAACTCCCCGCGACGAAACTACGCGTCAAAACGTCGGCTATTTCACCTGACGGCGGAATTGCCCTTTTCTTCGAGGCGCAGAAGAGCGGACTGTTAATGACGGCCGACATTGAGATTCACGAAGATGGGGCGGTATCGGCGTCTGTTATCCCTTATGTGGAGCAATCAGACGGCCACCACCTATTTGAAGACGACCAGGAACCTATTGATCTCTGGGAAGTCGAAGAAGAGCCGCCGTTTGAAGAAACACTGAATCGCATCCAAACCCGCCTCGGACTGATCCCTTTATAACACACCCAACGCGGTAAAATGGATTAGAGGTATCTAAATGGGCGCATTTATTAACGCCATCACCGGAGTAGTCGGCGCTGGGATGGACATTTACGGCCAGTTCCGGCAACAGCAGCAACAAAACTGGGAAAATGGCCTGACAATGGAGCAGTTCAACCGGCGCAACGCGGCTAACACCCGTGGCGTCGAGTCGTGGAACGCTTCCTCCGACCCCGCGCGTGACACCTCGCTTCAACTTCGCGACCTATTCATCAACGCTCTAGCCGGTGACCAAGGGTCTCAGTCTCAACTCGCCCAGCTTCTACAGACATACCCCGGCGTCCTGGATCAACTCCTAGGCAGCGGATCGGACCCGTTTGGTCGCGGCACTTCCGGCGGGATGTCTTCTGTAATGAACCAGAACCTGGATCGTCGCGGCGCGTATACTAGCGCGGCTGACACGGCCATGGCTGGATTCCAGGGCGGCGGATGGACTCAGGGGCGGGAAGACACCCAAGCCCGGTTCATGGACATGCTGAATGGCCAAGGTGCCGAAATGGGCACCCTCGGGGATGTCGGGACATCTCTACTCTCCGGTCGGGGTCAGACGGCGGCCACACAAGGCTTCCAGGACCGGGGCACCGACGCCTACAACCGTGGCGGCATGAATGACCAGCTTCAGGCGGCCTGGGCGGCCTCGGGCAGTCTTCTAAACCCCCAAGGTGCCACGGGGACACTCGACTCGCTACAGAGCGGCGGGCTGGGGCTATTTAACAACCAAGGCTTCAACTCCCAGAATCAAAACCTCTACAACCAAGGTCTGTCCGGCCTAACCAACGGAGCCCTCGGAACTGCCGGTCTTACCGAAGCTGGTGGGATGGCTGAACTCGTCGGCCTCGGCGACCTTCAAAACGGCGGCCGGACCGGTCTCTCCGACGCCATGGGAGCCCGTGGTATGGAACTCTCCGGCGGCGAGGCGCTTCTGCCTATGGAAGTCGCTATTCAAATCGCCCGGGAAGACGCGGCCAGAAACTCCCAAGGAGCCTTCCGTCAGGCTCAGCGGCAGGCACAAGCACGCCGAGGTGGTGCTGCGGGTGTCGTCGCGGCCGGTGGCGGGGAAAACGACCCCATGTCGGAATACGCCGACGCAGCGGCCAGACAGGTGTCCGACGCCGGGCGCGCAGCCATGGTTAACCAGCAAAACTTGAACCTGACGCAACAAGGTCAGGGTATCGGAATGGCCGGTGCGGCCGGGCAGCTTGAAAACAGCCGCTACGGTTCCGCCGGAAGTCTCGTCGGCAACATGGAAGGCAACGCGACCCAGCGGTATCAAGCCAATGCCGGAATCGCCGGGCAAGGTCTCAACAACGCTCTCGGCTACGCCGGTCTCGGGTCACAAACGGCCCTGTCGGCCCAGCAACAGGAAACGCAACGGTTCCTGGAGGCACTCGGCCTTCTGCCGCAGATTTCTAATGCCGCCAGCAACCAGCTAGGTGTCTATGGCAATACTGCTCTGAATGCCGGTCAGCTTGAGAACTCCCGGATGAACACCGGAATCTCCGGCCTCCAGGCGTATAACCAAAACCGCCTCGGAGCCGGGTCGCTGATGAATAACAGCATGACCGACCAGGGCAACTATGCCCTCGGTCTCGGTAACCTAGGTAACACGTTGGAAAACAGCTACCAGAACGCCGGAAACAACGCCTACAATCAAATGCTAAACTCCGGTCAGTTCGGTGCCAATCTGAACCAACAACAGTTCAACGGCTTCAACAACTACTACACCAACGCCGCCGGATTCAACCGCGACAACATGACCGGCGCGCAGAACAACATCAGCAATCTCTTCAACCTCGGCGGCCAGGGTCTCCAGTATGCCCAAGCCGGTCTGACCGGTCAGAATTACGGGATTACGCCGACGAATCAGATTGCTAACCCATGGTCGTCTCTCGGCCAAGGGCTTTCAAACGTGAACTTCAGCGGCCTCTTCGGTAACAACTCCGGCCGCAACACCAGCGGCAACACCCCGGCAGGCGTCGGGGCCACAGGACCTAACCCCTAATGCCAGACCAAACACTCCCACAGATCCTATTTGAAAACCCGCTTGACGAAGCTCCGGACCCAAGAGAGCAGCAAATCTGGGAGCGGCTGAATCGCGGCCCAAGAGATCGTGGAGACGAACTGACGAAGAAAGGCTGGGAAGACCGGTACGGGATCAACGAAGGTTCCGGTAAACGGGCGTGTCTATTCGCCGGGCTGGGAGAGGCTGGCCGGGCGGTCGCACAGGGGAAGCAGTATAAAAGCATCGCCGACGCGGCCCAAGAGCAGGGCCTGAAGGAATATCAGGTCGAAGTGTCTCCGCTTCAGCGGGAACTAGGCGTGATCTCTGCGAATAAGAGAGCCCAAGCTGCTCTATCGCAGAAAACTGCATTCCAAGAAGCCAAGATGCTCCAAGACGCCTATGTTGCGGAACGGAGATTAGGACAAACTGACGAGGATCTTATCCGGAAGGGTAAGTTCACTCGTGCTCAGATCCAGAAAATCGTGGCAGATATTAGCCTTAATGAAGCCAAGACAGAGAACGTCAAAACCGACACCGCCAACGACAAAGCCACCGGCGGCCTAACCGGCGTCTTCGGTGCTGCCAACACCTGGGGCCAAAACCCCACCGATCCCCAAACGCAAGGGAAGATGAGAACCTGGGCCGACATGCAAGGTCTCACCGCCGCCCTTCGCGGTTCCGGAGCCCCCAAGGTCCCCACAACCTCCACCAGCACCTCCACCGGCACCAAGTACGTCACAACCGACCAGGGTGTGGAAGCTCATCCAGATACCCGTGTCTCCGTGCGTAGCGGAATGGCCCCAGATCCAAACGCCATTGCCCAGAACGTCGATGCTGCCCGGGCGCGCCTCCTAAACCCCCAAGCACCGGCCGGAACACCCGCGCCGACGCCACAAACCCCGGCCGCTGCCCCAATTCCGGCATTACTGCCCCAACCTGTCGCCCCGGCAAAACGCCAACCCGTCGTTTCTGTAGACGGCCAAGCCTTCCGCGAAGACCCAAACCCAGCCAGCGCCCGCCAAGTCGGCTTCCGTGGCGGCCGATTCACCTCGCTGAACGTCGATCCGTCCTGGTCGAACTACCTCAAGTCCTACACGAAAAACGAAGACCCGGAAAACCTCCCGCCCCGGTTTCTATCCAAGTTCAAAGGCCGTCTCATCGGCGGCGCGAAGACAACGGATGAACAACGGGTTCAGACGGAATTCCGTAGTTCTATCAGATCACTAGCAGATGACTCTATGAGTCTGTTCGCAAATAACAAACTCGGCGAGGTCACCGGCATCCCGGGCGGGTGGGTGACGCAGTTCAAGGCCATGATGCCTGCCGGTGTTGACATTTCGAATATCAAAACACGTTCGGAAGCCGTCAACACAATGGCGAACTACATCCTGGCGAAGTCCGGTAAAGCCGTGACGGAAAATGAACGCCGGATTCTGATGCAGTCATTGCCGAACTTGGATAGAGACTCGGCCCCGACGTTGATGCAGAAGACGCTTGTCCTTCAGGTATTGGCCCGTCGTATGTCCTTCCAGCAGGGAATGAGACTGTCCGACGACGAAATGGACTCTCTAATGCGGTCCCCTTCAGGCCGCCGCGCCGCTGACATGGATAAGAAGATCTACAACATCCTGGACGCGGTGAATAAAGCTACCCGGAATGGCCAGAAAGCCGTGACGGTATACGGCCCGCCGGACCCTAAGACCGGCAAGAGAGCCAGTGTGCAATTCAACTCCCGGCAAGGAGCCTTGGATGCCGCCCGTGCAACAATGGAAGAAGACTTTGCGCTTCTGACAAAGGGTATCAAAGAGGTCTTTAACTAATGCCGCCGCCAGAGAAAAAGGGACTAAGCGACTTTCTTGATGGAGTTCAGGAAGGTGCCGAACAGCAACCGGTCTATGGAACCGGCACGGATCTGTCTTCAGTCCCCGCCGAAACCAAACTAGACACCGGCAACCTCGGCTTCATGGAATCTCTGAAACGTCCCGGCTTCGGTAACAACTGGGGCGCGGACCTGACGAAAATCCTAACCCAGGTCGGCGCGGACTCTCTCGGCGGCGGTCCGGCTGGTGGCCTCATGTCGTCCCTCGGGATCATGGCGAACCCCGACTCCCTGCGTCCGGCGGCGAAAGACTACGGACCGATGACCGGCCCCGCGCTTGGAAACCCAATCTCGGCCATCACCGGCAAGATCGACAAAATCCCCTTCCTGAACAAACTCCCCGGCCTTCTGCAAGGAACTCTCAGCGGGGCGGCCCAAGGTGCTGCCGACTCTGAAGCCCAAGGTATCAATCCGGCTCTCGGAGGCGCTGTCGGAGGTGCTGCCGGTATGGGTGGCGGAATGCTGTCTAAGTATCTCCAAGGAGTCGCCTCTAAGACCCCCACAGCCGTCGCCCACGACATCGAAGGTTCCGCCTCGGCCCTTACCGGCCCCCGCGCACCTAATGTCGCCCGCACGCTTCAACGCGTAGAGGAAAACTTCGCTCAGTTCCCTGACGTATCCAAGTCCCAAGAAGCCCTCCTGGCCGGGCAGCAAAAGCAAACCTCTCTCCAAGGTCTCCTAACCGACTTCTCAAAACAGCAGAAGACCGCCAAGACCAGCCTATCAACCGCCGCGTCTAAACGCCGTACCGCCATCGCCAAGCTCGCCCAGGAGAAGGCCCGGGTAGAAGACGAAACCGTCCGGCGGGTCGCGAAGGCCCAGGACTTCCTGCAAACCGACTACCCGGCCGCCAAGACAAAAATCGACGCGGAACTCGCCGAAATCACCGAAAAGAAGAAACTCAACTCCTCCGGCACCCTCGGCCTGACCGAAACGGACCCGGCCGCCTTAGACGCCCAAGAAGCCGCCGCTATCTCCCGAAACCTCGACCTCGAACGCCGGAAAGAACTATCCGAACAGATGACCCGCGTCGAGGGTAAGATGGACGCCAAGCAGATGCAGCGTCTCGGTGAAACATCCGACCCGAACGTCCTCAAAGCCCAGAAGGAGCTTGAAGAAGCTACCAATCGGCGCAGTGAAGCCCGGAAGCTGTACCAGACCGCCCAGAAGAACCTCGGCGGCGTGGAGAAGGAAATCCGGAACATCAAAACCGACATTGACGCGAATGAGAAGTTCATCCAGCCTTTCATCGCCGCTACCGGGCTAGACCCGGCCCGGATGACTCCTGCGTCACGGGCCGCCCTGGCCGTCGCGACCAAGAACCCCGTCACCGCCAAGGGCATCATCCACAACGTCCTCTACAACTCCAAAGGCCCCGCGTCTGAACTAGGCGACCCAACCCTTGCCAAAGGTCTCCGAGAAGCCCTGGAGCACGACCCTGAGGCCACCTCGGCCCTTCGGTCGGAGTTCCTACGGGAGATTCTCGACCGACACCGGCTACAGTCCGGCGGAAACCAACCTGGGACTTCCAAAGTCTTCTCCGGCGCGGACTTCCAGAAGCACGTTAACCAGTTCGACTCCAAGGCTCTAAATGAATTCTTCGGCGACCAGAACGGGCCGTCTAAAACCGCCGCTGACATCATCAAAGGTCTCGGTGCGTCCGCCGCCAGGGCCGATGAATTCGTCGAAGCCCAGATGCCGAAACTCCGCGCCTCGCTGACAACCGGCGGCGGGCTCGTCTTCCTAGCCGGGTCCCACATCTACGGCGGCAGCGTCCAGTCCGGTATGCAGCTTCTCGGTCTCGCCTCGGTAGCCGCCCCGTTGATCGACTACAAACACATCATCGGCAACCTATTGAAACTCCCCGACGCCCGGGGCCGTGCAGTAGCCGCCTTCCTAAACGCAAAAAACCCCGAAATGCTGCCTCATAACATCGTGACAGAAGCGTCAAAGACGTTATCAGCAGCCTTCGGGGAAAAGAAGCCCGGCAATACGCCGGAGAGTCAAGAAGACCAGCTTAGGTAGATGGAGAGAACCGGAGTGACTTTAGGTCTCTTGGAGGAACCCGGTTCTCCGCTACATTCCGCTCCCAGACAACTCTGAGATCGCGGTTTGCGTTCACGTTCAGGTACATTTCCGGCGGCGATTCACCCTGTCGGCAGATCCACCGCGTTTTCAGCCGCCACGCTTCCCAGCCGAGGTTCAGTTCCTCCGCCCGCCACGAGGTACACAAAGTGTCCGGCGCGGAGAAGAACTTACTACTCCCTCTGAAGTTGTGGAAACTCAGATGATCGTACCCATCGGCAAACTTCCCATTCGGCGGCTTCCCGAAGTGATGCGCCATCACGACTGAAAGCCCCTGCCCTCGGAACATCTTCCGAAGCTGCTCTACATTGTTGAACACTTTCGACATCGCCGTCGCGTCGTTTTCGTCAACCGAGAACATATGCGAGACAGGGTCTAATATCAACACATTCGCGCCGGTGGAGTCAATATGCTCCCCGATCCTATTTATCCCGGAGTGGGTATCTAAATTCAGGTCCGGGTCCTGGCTGACATACCAGACATTGTCGGCTATTCGAGAAAGATCCTCGCCACGAAACACCTCTCTACTTCTGGTCTGTAGTCCAAACTCACCGATTTCCCTTTCCAGATAAAGAACCCGGCATTCTTGCGCTTTGAAGCCGCCGTAACCGAAGAGATTCGAACCCGTAGCCAAAGCCCGGGTCATTTCCAGGGCTTGGAATGACTTCCCAATTTTCGAATGCCCACCGAAAACCAGAAGCCCGCCTTTAGGTAAAACGACGGGCTCGATCCACGACGGGTACGTTACGGCTGGTCTGTTGATGAGATCTGTGAGTCGGGACGGATTGATGATATCCGCCATTCAGATCTCCTACCGCAGGAATTTACCGAACCAGCCGGGTTCTTCGGGGGCGGCTTCTTTCGCGTCCTGGTCTTCTTCCTCAGTCATCCCCTCGGCGTCTAGGAATTCATCGAATAGCTCCCCGCCGCCGGTTTCCAGGTAGACGTAGACCACCGCGAGGTAGTTGATGGCGTCTTCCAGGGAGTCCTTCAGGGACTCGTCGGGGAAGTCTTGAAACTCGCCCTGGCGTAGGCCACGCAGGCCAGTCTTGATCCGGCCGAGTTTGTCACCGAAGCGGGTCATGATCCCCTGGATCGCGTCCGTGTCAGCAGTTTCCGCCGCCGATTCGAAATTTGCAAAGGGCTCCGACGTGCCGGTATACTTCAGGCTGCGCTGGTTTACAATCTCTAAACACCGGCCGAACACGGCTGCGATGGAACGGACGTACTTCTCTTGTTCTGTCATAATTCAGTGTACCTTAGATGATGATTCCGGTTTGCGGCTTCTTACGACCGTTGTAGTACTTGCCCGTCGGCGATACGAACGAGTGATCGAACGCGGAGACGACGTAGTGGTTGAATGTTCCGTCCGGCCAGAAGTAGAAGACGGCGAAGCCTTGCTGCCAAGCCGTGGGGCGGCCGTTTAGATATGGCTGGCCGTATTCACAGAGGCACGGGAGAGACTCGGCGATCTTCGTCTGGTCTGGGCCGTGGTACCTCATCGACATCAACTGGCGTTGATGAGTGTGGCCAAGGAAGATATTAGTACCATAGTCGCGCAACCCCGCCGCACACTGCCGAGACCCGGAGTTGATCCCGTGGATGAATGAAGCGTGGCCGACTTTATAAATCTGGTGCTCGGACCAAAACGGCACATACTTCACAAACGGCGGGATGTTCGCGGTGATGTTCACGATCCCGTCGAGTTCTGGTTTAGCTTCGAGATACCGTTGAACGCGGTACTCGTGGTTCCCCTCGATCAGGACGTACTCTTTAGGCTTCCCGGCGGCGAGGTAATGCTGCCAGTGGACGGCGTTGGTGGCGAGATAGTCGTCTTTGATTCTCTGCCCCTCGACGAGCTTCAGTTTCCCTTTATTATGGTCGCTGATGACATTCATGTCATACGCGTCACCAAGCTGGATGTAGCCATCCCAAGGGCCTTCTTGTTCTAAGTACTGAACAAAGGCGTTGTTAGTCAGCCGGTCGATTCCAGCCACCTTATCGTCCTTCATCAGCACATGCCAGTCGGCCGTCACGACGTACTTCTTACACTTCATCAAACATTTCCTTAGCAAGCCCACCGAAGGGGACTTTGGTTGTTTTCATGACCGTTGAAAGGTGGACGTACATGGCGGCCACGGCAAGGACGGCGACAAGTTCTTCGGGCTGTAGCGGGGGCGGGTCCCCCAGTTCGTCGGGCTCTAGAAGTTCCACCGCTGGGGCGATGAGTGCCTTGGCGACCTCGTGGAGACGCTTCAGGCGACTCTCAGGGATCGGACCCAGGCGGGCGGGCCGGAGAGCTACTGCGACGGCGTTATTAAGGCCCGCCGCGATTTCCTTCTGAGTGTTGGTTTCGTTATTGGCCATCTTCACCTCTTACCCTAGCATGGTGCCGAGGGGGTTGTCAATCGTCAGTACTTCTTGCCGCCGGGCTTGATTCGGTTCTCTGGCTTATGGTCAGCGCGCTTGGCGTTGTAAGCAAGTTTCTCGGCGATGGCCCCGCCCAGGTCAAGCCCGAGGCCGCCGCAGATGTCTCCGATTCTGATAACTGCGTCGGCCAGTTCGACTTCGATTCCTTTTCTAAGTGGCAGCTTGTCATCCATCAAGTCCTTCCGATGCGCCTCCATAGCTTCTGCTATTTCGGAGACGATCAACATTAACATTTCCCCCACGTTGCGCTGGAGGAGTTCGCCGGTCTTCGGGTCCCTCCACCATGTCTTCGCCGCGTCGTGGCAGATGTGTTGTAAAGCGCTTCCAGCGACTTCTGCTGATATTGCCATTAACTATTCCACTTCCTTCCAAGTTTCTTTCTTCTTTTCATCACCCAGGTAAAGCGTCCCGTCGTGCCGGAACAGCCCTTCCATCGCGCCCCAGTGTTTGCCGACTTCGATCTTCACTGGGCACTTAAAGCCCGGTAGTAACGGCGTTTCCCCCGACATTTCCATCATCCTGTCGTAGATCGCCGCGTAGCCGTTGGTTAGCAAAAACTCCGCCAGCAAGGCGTCGTGAATCTGACCGAGGAAGACCTGCCCGTGGCGTTTCTTATACTGAAGCATGATCGACTGGGCATGTGACGCCCCGACTCCCTGACCTAGGAAAGCCACGATCAGCTTGGCGTTCTTTTCCGGCGTGTCGTTCAGCCGTAGGAATCGCCCGGCCGGAGATTTTACAAACCCCTGCCGTTCGCCAATCGCCAGTTCTTTCTGCTGCCATTCGCGGATCTGCGGGAAAGCCGCGAAGTAGATGTCTTCCTGGATCTCCAGGGCCTTCTTCCGGTTCTCGAAGGTCTTCGACTGGAACAGCCGTTGGGCTAGGTTCGACCCGGTAAACGCGACGACCTTCCCGTGGAACATCCACGGTTCTTTGACTCTCTCATAGTAGTCCGGATGATATACGCGAAGCGCACCCGCTGTGACTTCGTTCTTGGTCCGGGCGAAGGATAGCTCCTCTGGGGCCAAAAGCCGTAGACCCTCAAGATAATCAGCCGCGTGAGAAATTGATTTAGCAATGTCTCGCGGCTTCCCTCCGTAGCGTTGTGCAGCCTCGTCAAAAAGACCACCCGACTTCGTAACAAGCCAGGAAAAAGCGTCCTCACCAATAATAGACTGGTCAACGCCAGCGAGATACAGGCAGACCCGAAGTTCGAGTTGCGAAAAGTCGGCTTCAACAAGAAGCGACCCAGGGTCTCTTGGAACGAATGCACGGCGAACTCTCTTTCCCCAGCCCCTCTTCGGGATGTTCTGGTAGTTGGGCCGGGATGAGGAAAACCGGCCGGTTGATGTTCCGGTGACGACGAAGCGCGGGTGAAGCAGGCCGTCCGGCCCAAAGTACCGCGAGTGGAACCAGGAGTCTGTTCCCTTACCGAGGACTTTGTAGTTGTAAAGCCGGTAGATCGTGGAAAGAACCGGATCAAGATTCTCCGCCGCGTCCAACTGCTCCCGGATCTCTTCGAACTTCTCGCCGATGAAGCCGTTATCGGCCGCCACCTTTTCGAGAATCGTCTGGACGTTGTCCTTGTCAGTCCCCGGAAAGAAGACCTTGTTCTCTCGGCCCCAGTCGAGAATCGCCTTTGGGCTGCGGGGGTTAAAGATGAAGTCTTCTTCACCTTCCTCCGGGAACAGTTTCTTCTGCTCCTCGCCCATCCCGGCGTCCAACTCCTTCACATACTCCCGGTCCACGCAAACCCCCAGGTCCGACATTTCCTTACTCAGTTCAGCCAGTTCATGGATGAAGGAAATAGAGGATTCCGGGATTGAGTAACCCCGAAGGTCCAGCCGGGACTTGCGGTCACCTAGCAGGCCGCCGTACGCATCAATGGCGCAGTAACCGCGAACGTCGTGCCTCGGGCAGATTAGCTCTTCACAGTTCTTCCCCCGGCAGGTCTTGTGGTGCGGCAGATCGGTTGTCATCGAGACCATCGTCCCCAGGCCCATAAACCCGAGACCACCTTCCTCGTCGGCCTCCTTCCCGGGGTTCTTGCAAAGGTCGGCGTTGGCTAACCAGAAGGTCAACATTGAATCCGACCAAGCGTCCAGAGGCGTCAAGTACTTCATAACGTATTCGAGCACTTGGCGGTCGGCAGTGAGGACCGCGTGGCCGGAGTAACGGAACCCTCGACGCTTGCGCTGCTCTTCCAGCCATTCCATGATCTCCTGAGTGTAAAACACCGACGCGCATTCAGTGTCATTGGCCACGCCGATCACCGTCGGCTTCAGCGTCTTTGTGTTGAATTCAAAGTCCAACCCGCACATGTCCGTCACACCGGCGATGACTTTCTTGAAGCCTTCCTCGTCGCGGTAGACCATTGGGTAGTCGGCCATTTTGTTCTCGCCGCCGAGATTGGCGACTGAGAAGAGGCCGAGTTGCACGGCTTCGTTATCTCCGGGTTGGACTATTTTGGACTTTCTTGCCAATTTACGCTCCGTTTGCCTTCCAAATCATTCTCAACAACGCCTCCCCGTCCTCCGAGTGCGGCATTTGCTCCAGCAGAACTTCGACTACTTCGGCCGCCGATTTCTTGTAGAACTGAAACCACCCAGGAGGAAACCCGCCCGGCCGATAGTTCTCGTCACTTTGAAAGGCGACTAAATCAGTTGGAACGGGTTTCTTTCCGGTAGTAATTCGTTTAATTGTCGTCATACCAATCAGTCCATTTAGCCCCACAAACCGGGCATTCAAAGTAGTCCCCCGCACCGTCGGATGTATCCCCCGTACAGATCGCTTTCTCGTGCGCGACAGGTGTAGTTTTCCCGTCCCATGGATTATTTGGTGTGCAGACTACTCTCATTCACTCTCCATTCAAACTCGAACACGCCGCCGAAACTCTCGGCTCACCCGATGGTAACCCAGGCCGGTAGTCTTCGTCAAATAGGATCGACTCGATCTTCAGCCGCCACACTTTGAACCCGGCGTCCCGCAAGTCCTGAACCAACGCCACGGCTCTGTCGTAGATTTGCGAGTAAGACATCCCATGGCCGGTCGCAAAGGAATCCCGATCACTTCGTTCATCAGTGATCTTGCGATCTTTGACCATTACTAAATGAGCCGGTTTGAAAGCCCGCCGCTTGCAGATCCACCCAAAGGTATCCAATGCGGCCCCCTCGACCGGTTCGATTGTGATATGCGCTTCGTACATCATCTTTCCTTTCCTCCTCTACGATTTATTCCTACTGGCATCGGTAAATCGGTTTTCCAATTCACCCTCCGTGCAACACTTTTCGGAACCCGGCACAGACACGGCATTTTCCCGCAGTTAACGCAGAGACCCTTCTCGGCTCTTTTCACTTTCTTATTGAAAACCCGACTGTACTCTGTCATTTCTCTCGCCCTCGCCACTTCTTCGGCTTCGGCGCGATAAACTTCGGTTGCGCCGCCACCATCGTGTCATACGGCCATTCAGCGTGCCAATAATGGCCCCGCCAGTTCTTCACTCCACCCTCATCCACCAGCCCGTCGCCTAAAAGCGCAAACGATGGCTCCCCCATCAGCACGCAAACCTTCCGCCCCTTCTGCGCCAGCCGCCACGCCTTGGCAATATCGGCCTGAATCACCCGCTTATAGGCGGTGACTTCGAGAGCCTTCTCAGGCTCAAAGGTAACGAGGAAGGTATCGGGAGCGAAAGTTTTAATGCCGCCCGCCTGTAGCACTCCTCGATAGGAATGACTGTCGTCGAACTGCCTACAGGTAAGCTCGGCGTTTCGTCGTTCTGCCCCAGTCGGGTACGAATCAATGCCCGTATGGTTTCTCTTAAATGGCGGTCTACATCGAAGGACATGTGAGATCATTACCTCGTTTCTTGGGATTCCGTTTTGTTCCAGGAACATCTTGGAATACAGCCAGCCTTGGGGTCCGGCCCAGGGGATTTGTTCTAAGATCTCGCCTTTGGTGGACCCGGCGCAGAGGATTAGAAGTTTCTTCCCGTCCGGGTTATCGTCGCCGCAGAAGCCGGAACCGACGAGGGAGTATTTACACGAGTTACATCCGGAGGGCTTCTCGGAGACACCGGTGGAGGACCATTCGGTAGACGGAGGTGTTCCGAGGATAGGTAGGAGTTTAGGGGCGGGTTTCAGCGCGGTGATTGGTTTCAGTGTCTTCATACACCCGACTCTTGCCCGTCGCGAACTTCCATCAGCAACCAACCGAGGACGTTTCGTCCTTTACCTCTACAAACTCCCCAGAAGGTATCTCCATGTAGATTTCCTTCATAAAGGCGATGAGGTTTGGTATCGTCGAGTTTCTTCCGCAATTCCGGGTCACTGAACTTGGAATGCAGCAATTCTCGCATTATGTCGATCTTGACGGTTTCCCAGTCTTTTCGAAGAATAACTGTTTTCCCCCGCAGTTTCGCATCCCCCGGCGTTCTGGCCGCCGCTACATATTCAATCTCGGACGGCACATCGGTCTTTGCCGCCTGGAATGCGTGCTCTACTGTAGGAAACTTCCGGCCGCGATGCTCAACTTCACAAGGGTAGAAGTTACTTAGAAACCGGTACTCTCCCTGAAATGAATGAATGCTCATAATCTGTCTCCAAATAGAAAAAGGGGCAGCCTTTTTAGCCGCCCCCTTTATCTTACCCTTTATCGTAGAAAACGTCCAGCCAGAGTTGGTATACCAGCATCGGCCAGACTACCATACCGATCCCCGTCATCCCGACCACGTCCCCGCGAGTCATGCTCTCGCCCACCGGCAGGAGCCCTTCCTTCGCCCCTTGCCAGAGAGCATAAGTGATTAGTCCAGAGACGTAGAGGCCGACCAGCAGGTAAGCCGCCAGCGCCGTGAGCAGCACCGCTAGTGCGATTCCCGGCATGGATTAGTACGCCTCGGTGACGGGACCGGTGACTTCAATCGGATCGTACTCAAAGGTGGGCACCGGAATTCCGACATTCTCTGCGACTGGCGGTTCCGGCAACGCCCCAAGGTTCTTCCGGCTACCTCGCGGCGCGCGGGTCTTGGTCGTCACACCGGCGACGAACTGTTCCGGACTGCCGTCTTCGGGCTTCACTGTCCGGATGGTGAATTTCTTCCCCAGCGTCCGGCCGAATGAATAGGCAGACGACCGCAGGTTATTGACCGTAGTAACCGGGCCTTCGTAGAGGAAAAACTTCCCCTCGGCCGCCTTGGCTACTTCAGTGAAAAACTCCTCCGCGTAGCTGGATGGTTCGATTTTGATTTCTTTCAGTTTCATTTCTTTCTCCTAGTATTCGTGGACTTCGTAGTCGAACTTACCGGTTTCCTGATCCACGTTCATTGTCATGTAGTGCTGGAGGCCCGTATCCAGACAGACGAACCGGTCTCTGATCGCCGGTTTTTGCCGCATGGTGTGGCCGAAGACTTGGAAGTATGCCGGGTCGGGAGTAGCCCGTAGGTACCGGCCGCAGAGGATCGACTCGCCGAGGTTACGGCCGCCGTCTGCTTTGTTGTAGTCGATTTTTACCGACCACTTCTGGCTCTCTATCGAAGCGGTCACTGCGCTGATCTGGTCCTGGAAGTGTTCACCTGTGTAAAATCCGGCATGAGTGAAGAGTATATCCTGGGTCGGCTGGTAAGCGGCTTGGAATTTCTTCGGGTCGAAGTGGCCCGACAGAACCGCTTGGTCCCAGACGAGTTTCTTGCCGATCTCCCATCCGCTGCACCGTGCTCCAGGTGCGATGTAGCTGGCTTCGTGGTTCCCGAGAAGCAGGACAATCTTCGGGTCCTTCTGCCACTCGCCGACGGCCAGAAGAGTCTCGCCCATCACCCAGGGGCTATCGTGGAACTCATCTACATAATCACCCAGAAGAATGACCTTGTCAACTTCCGGCCGCCGGGCGATGATTTGGTTGGCGGTTTCTACTTTCGTGTGAATATCTGGGATGATTAGTAGTTTCATTCTTTCGTCTTTCTGGTAGCGGTGGAGAGAATTGAACTCTCGTCTGAGGAGTGAAGGTCCCCTATGCTGCCCATCTGCACCACACCGCCGGAAAATGGTCCTCCCTCTAGGGCTCGAACCTAGGATCTCACGATTATCGGTCGTGCGCTCTACCTACTGAGCTAAGGAAGGAAACTTGGTACGCCCCGAGGGATTCGAACCCACACTGTACTGAGTTTAAATCAGTTGTCTCCTGCCGGTTGGACTAGAGGCGCATTGCGTTTTCGGTTTCTCCAATTCGGTGTAAGTGCGTGACAATTTCCACAGAGCAGCAGAATATTGCTGTCTTCGTCGTTTTTGTTATCACCATCCACGTGATGCACCTCTATTGGAATCGGTAACCCCAGCCAGTGTGTATTTTCACATCGCTGACAAATGTTACCACGAGCTTCAATCAAACGTCGTCTTCGCGCGCTCCTACCCACTCCCGGAGTCTTTTTAGACTTATCCGCCCGGGCATACGCTATTTTTTTATCGACTTTGATCGACCGCACCCAACCCCTAACGGTAGTCCAAGGCACACCCAATCTTGAAGCTATTGTTCGGTACCCGTCCCCGTCTGAACGCATTTGCAACGCATAGCTGAGCAAGACGGTTCTGTTTTTGTAAGGGACAACTGGCATACTGAAATTATAGCATACCGGATGCCTCTACCAGTTGGGCTACGGGCGCGAGAAAATGGTACCCCGAGGAGGATTCGAACCTCCATATTTACGCTTCTAAGGCGTCTGCGTCTGCCAGTTTCGCCATCGGGGCATTGGTGCAAGCTCCTGGTGTCGATCCAGGGTCTAGTCGGTGATCTGCCGAGACCGCGTATAAAGCGGCTTGAGGGGCCGCCCTCCCAGCTTGCAAAAATGGTCGGGGATCTTGGTACCGACCCAAGTGTCTCCTGCGTCCAAGGCAGGCGGATTTCCATCTTCCTCATCCCCGTTTTGAAAAACTACATTACAAATTCTAAATGGTGCCCCCGCAGAGAATCGAACTCTAGTTCCATGATTAAAAGTCACGTACTTTACCACTAAGTTACAAGGGCGAACTGTTGGAAGAGCAGAAAGGATTCGAACCTTCATTTTAATCCGTTACGAGTTCACGGCTTAGAAGACCGTCTCGATACTGCCCCTCAGAAATGGCACCCGCGAAGGGAATCGAACCGCATTTCGGATGATTCAAAGTCACCAGCTTTGCCATTAAGCTACGCGGGCGTAAATGGGGTGAC
>JACCDR011653808.1_pt1 | contig 32652 bp, 27 predicted proteins | sample 7446431 | NCBI WGS metagenome assembly JACCDR01 (sample SAMN15323443, study PRJNA562643) | freshwater metagenome | isolation source: river surface water | place: USA:Blue River Watershed | collected 2017-08-17
GCAAGTCTATTATATCGCTTCGCGATAGAGAATAATACTTGCCTATTAGCGAACAAAACGAAACTTTGTTTTTGTTATATTGCGATTATTGCTTTGCAATTATAATAAATAAGTCAAAAGTGCAGACTGCACTCTATTATATCGCTTCGCGATAGAGAATATAATTACGACAACCACAAGTCTATTAGCGAACATAACGAAACTTTGTTTTTGTTATATTGCGTAGCAATAGATAAATGAAAAGTGCGATTATTCTATTGCATAGCAAATAAGCAATTACACGCACTCTATTATATGCTCACATTTATAAAACTATCCTTAAGGATAGTTTTATAAAAATTGATATAAGTTTTATTTAAAATTATATCAATTATAAATATATTATGACTTCGAATTATATCACCAAAGAAGGTTATATTATAGATAAGACCAAAATAACACCCGAAAAATTGGAGGCAATTAAAAAAGACCTTACTATTACACCACATCTCCCATTCAAACATAAAACTCTAAAACCAAAGCCATTTACTATTTATAATGAAAATGGGAAATATATATCGGTTCCTAAATTTTATGGGATTAAAAAATTCGGAAAACCGAAAGTTGATAAGATGGAAAAAGGTGCGCCAATTAATATTAAATTTTTGGGAACCCCTAGACCCATCCAATTACCCATTCTTAATAGTACTATTTCTCAGATGGAAAATGACGATGGTGCATTGATTTGTGCAGGCTGTGGTATGGGTAAAACAGCAATGGCTCTTTATATTGCGTGTCATTTTAAAGTGAAAACACTTATTATAGTGCATAAAACTTTCTTATTGAACCAATGGCGTGAGCGCATTGCACAATTTACCAATGCCACAGTAGGTACCATTCAACAAGACGTCGTCGATATTGAGGATAAGGATATAGTTGTTGGCATGCTTCAAAGTATTGCAAAAGATAAATATGATAGAGATATTTTTATGGACTTTGGTTTGGTAGTATTTGATGAGGCGCATCACGCTCCATCGGAATACTTTAGTAAGGCACTGCCCATTATCACTTGTCATAAAAGTTTGGCATTATCTGCCACACCTAAACGATCTGATAAAACGGAGCGTGTTTTGTTTTGGTACATGGGAGAAATATCCTATACAGCACCACCAAATATTAATAATAGAGTCACTGTAAAGGCATATAATTACGATGTAAAAGATAAAAATTTTAAAGAAGCTAGAATGAGATTTGGAGGAGATGTTAATCGCCCTCAAACAATAAATAGATTAACTGCAATTGATAAGAGAAATCAGTTTATTGTTGATAATATTATGGAGGCAATGGATGAGGAAGGAAGAAAAATTCTTGTTCTTAGTGATAGGATTGAACATTTGGAAACATTAAAAAAAATGATAGATGATATTGATAGATACACATGTGAATTTTATATTGGTGGGATGAAACAATCTAAATTAGATCAATCATCAGAAGCAGATATTATTTTGGGGAGCTATGGGATGGCAGCAGAAGGATTAGATATTCCTGAATTAAATACACTCGTATTAGCAACTCCTCGAAGTGATGTTGAACAAGCAGTTGGTAGAATTACTCGTAAATTAGACCATCCAGTTCAGCCTCTTATTATTGATATGGTGGATATGCTCCCGTGCTTTAGTAATCAGGGTATTAAAAGAAGAAATTTTTATAAAAAATTACAATATAACATTGAGGTGTATGAAGTTGAAGATAGTAAAGTTGTTGCACAAATTGATCTTAACAATACAGTAGATATCAGTAATATTAAATTACCAAAGTTTAAAAAAGTAGAAAATGATATGGTTGATTTTGTTGATGATTAAACAAAGCCGTGATTATTATAATCTTCATAACGATTATATAATATTATTTTATCTTTATAAACACAATTATGCTCTTTATCACCATTTAATTTATTCATTAAATAGAAAAAATCTGGTATATTAAATGGTGTTGGCATTATCTCTTGTAAGAATTGATATTTATTATTATTTTTATCATATATTATACCTTCTTTTATTTTTTCATTAAATATCATATTAATTGCGTATGTCATTATATAAACAATTGACCATTTCCAATAATTATATTTATCTTTATTTTTATATTTTGTTATATATGTATCGATACATTTTTGTAATACAGGATGATTAGGTGTTGATATAATAAAATGAGGATTAATATTATTTTTTTTTAATTTTATATAAGATAAACAAGTTAAAAAGGATACGCCCTCTTCCATAAATTCATTAATAGGCACTAATGGTTTAACATCAATATCGGAATAAACCCCACCAAATTTATTTAGTATACATACACGCCAAAAATCTGCTTTAATTGGACCATCTTTGATATAATTAAATATATCAACATAGATGGGGTCTTTATAATATGTTTCTAAAAAATTAATACAATCATTATTATCATATAATACTATATTATACTCCGGATTTAATTTTTTCCACGTGGGAATAATATAATCTGGTATATTTTTTGTTTTATAGGATAGATATATATTTTTTGGTATAAATATATTTGTATTTGTAAAATTTGATATTAACTTATGAAACAAAAAAAAATATAATAAAATAATTGCGATTATAGTAATTATTATAATTATCTTCATTATAATTATTTATAAAATAATATTCATATTTGTGTTCGGCGCTATTAATTTGACAAAGCCAATATAAATTATCTGCGAAATTATCTGCGAAAACGGTTTATATTGGCTTTGCCAAATAATATTCGCGAACCAGAAGAGAGCCCGTATATTTGAAAACGGTAAGACCGTTTTCAAATAGCGATGCTCACAATATCTTTTGGCGAAGCCAATATAAACGGTCATTTTTAAATAACATTTAAAAATGCTGTGAAAAAGGCTAAGCCTTTTTCAAGGTCTTACCGTTTTCAAATAGCAAATGAGGAATTAATGCACTCTATTATATCGCGAAGTGATAGAGAATATAATTACGACAACCACAATTGTTAAATAAAATTTGATCGTGGGTTAGAAAAGTCTAAGACTTTTCTAACATTCCCGATTAAAGTTTATTTAACGATTTCTTAAAAAATCGTTAAATAAAAATTGATAATTTCATCTTATAAAAATATATTATTATATTTTTATAATGTGGATTGGCGTTAGTGGGAAAATGGGTGTTGGGAAGGATTATTTTGCAAAACATCATCTTATTCCTTTTATTGAAACTACCCTAAAACAGAAATGTTTAGTTGTATCATTTGCTGATGTTATTAAATTAAATGTAATGGTTAATAATAATATTACCATTGATATGTTATCAGGGGATAAGACTAATGAAGTGAGAACATTATTAAGGGAGGAAGGACAAGGCAAGAAAAAAGTTTATGGTGATGATATATGGATTCGCTATACAAAGGCAATGGGTGAATTATATATGGCAAGAGGGATAGACCATATTATTATTACCGATTTGAGATTTAAAAATGAATATGAATTTATTAAGAGTATGAATGGAATTGTTATTCGAATTGATGCTCCTAAAAGAAATGAAAGAAGATTACGAAAAGAAAGTAGTAATATTGAACAATATAATGCTCTAGCTAATCACATATCAGAAATAGAATTAGATGGTATAACATTTGATCATATTATTAATAACGATAAAGATAGCACTATCGCGATTTATAATATGTTTCATATGATTTTTAATAAATTTATTTAAAATTAATACTACTATAACACCAGAATTGTGAGCATCGCTATTTGAAAACGGTCATTTTTAAATAACACTTAAAAATGCTGTGAAAAAGGCTGAGCCTTTTTCAAGGTCTTGCCGTTTTTATTGGCTTCGCCAAAAGATATACGGGCTCTCTTCTGGTTCGCGAATATTCGAAAACGGTTTTCGAATAGCGCCGAACACAATTAACCATAACTAGTACCACTAGTATTACTAGTACCACAAATTCCACGGATGGTACTGCGGATAGTCCCACGGATAGTCCCACGGATAGTCCAACTATTCCCTATTTATATTGCAGAGCAATCGATAATAAGATCCCAAATATAAATAAAAATAATTAGAACTAATTATTTTTATTTAATTTGAAGGCTCTTAATAAGTGGAACCGGGAATAGTATTACTAGTACAACAAATCCCACGGATAGTACTACCTATATTACTAGTACAGAACCATTTATACCTATAAATGACACCTTATATGATGCTCAACAAACAAATAATATAAACATAAATAAAATAATTCTTTCTGATAACATTAATAATAAATCAGTCGATTATCTCGAACCAACTCAATTAAATACCTGTGAGCATATATATGATAACCCAGTACAAAATGTAGTATATGTGCGACCCGCCATTCAAAAACGGTAAGACCTTGAAAAAGGCTAAGCCTTTTTCACAGCATTTTTAAATAACATTTAAAAATGACCGTTTTCAAATAGCGATGCTCACATATGATAATGAGCCTCTTTATCATCTTGGTAATACGGAATATGTGTTCGGCGCTATTAATTTGGCTTTGCCAATATAAATTATCTGCGAAAACGATCAAATAGCGATGCTCACATATGCTACTCTATATAAATAAAAATTGATCGTGCGTTAGTTCTAACATTCCCGATTAAAGTTTATTTATGTAAGGTTTACAAACCTTACATAAATAAAAATTGAAAAACCAACTCATTAAAGCCTTAATCATTCATAATAGTAATGACCGAATTCGAACAGATGAAGACCGAGTTTATTTCCAACTTTGTTGCCAAGACTCTCAATTTCAATACTGAGACTACAAATGTCCAATTTAATCACAATGGCACCCTTATGGCTGCCTGTAGTGAGGGAGGCGAGGTCAATCTCTACGATGTGGAGAATGACTTTGCCCTTGTACGATCTTATAAGAATATTAGCGACCCCGACCTGAAGGAGGAGCTCTATATGACCCGTTATGTCCAATTTTCTCCTGATAACACCTATCTGGTTGTCTGTAGCAAGCTCCGCCTTGCTGTCCTCAATCTGAGTGATTTCTCGGAGGTGTTTGTTCTTAGCGATGTTGAGATGATGCCTGTCGGCAAGGACAATATCAGAATGTTCACTGGTGTTAGTTTTGATCAAACTGGTGATTATCTTGCAGTCGGAATGAACAAGCGTGTTGATATCTTTGATACTCGTAATGGATTTGCACCGGTTGCAACCTATGATGCTCCTCCGAAGGTCATCTGCGTTGTATTCCACGGAGACAAGCTGATCTTTGGTTCAGCGTACAATGGTATCACACTTGTTGATCGCACTACAAAGGCAGTGCTGGCAACCTATGTTTTCAAGGTCCATGAACAGGACCATCTCCGATATATGGATATGACACCACGTGGCGCACTCTTCCTCTCACTATTTAACTGCAATCCCCGAACCCTCAATCCAGATACCCTTGAGGTGATGCAAGAGTTTGTTCTGCCTTATCCGGTGTTCTTTAAGCATCGCCATCTGAATAATGATATCACCGTCGCAAGCGGTGGTATTCGAGGGTGGCAACAGTTCAATCACTCAACTGGCAAGCCAATTGACAAGTTTGAACATTTCGAAGATGGTTATCACGCGAGTATGACTGACTGCTTCCACCGCGACCTGTCTCCGGATAACCGCTTTATTGCAGTGTGCGGAGTGAATGAGGTTCGCGTTCTCTACACTCCACAGATTGGTATCAGCAAGATGACTGGAAAGATTGCTAAGCAAACTGATGCTCTTGTTGCAACTGACCCAGACTTTGAGGATGTGCAGGTGAATGACGATGTTCTCTATGCAATGGCAGCAACACTTGTTTAATTTATTAATTAGAAATTATTTTATATTTTGATATTTGTGGTTGTCGTAATTATATTCTCTATCGCTTCGCGATATAATAGAGTGCATTTATTCCTCATTTGCTATTATTATATTCAAAGAATAACACTTGCCTATTACGACGCGCACATTTGTGGTTGTTTTATTATTTAACTTCGAAATACTTCCAATTAAATAAAAATTGATAGTGGCTTAGGATTTTATATATGTGAGCATCGCTATTTGAAAACGGTCTAGCCGTTTTCAAATATACGGGCTCTCTTCTGGTTCGCGAATATTCGAAAACCGTTTTCGAATAGCGCCGAACACATATAAAATCCTAAGAATTCCTATTAACCTTTATGAAACAATCCTTAAGGATTGTTTCATAAAAATTGAATAAAAAAAACATTAAACCCTATTGATATTATATTAATGTCTCACGATATTCCTACTATTATTGTTAATAAGGCGCTCAAGAAGGAGCTCCAAAAGACAAATGGTCCCAAGGTTGCTCATCATACTGGAAACACTACTAATCTGGTAGGTGGGAGCAAGAAGATTGACGCAGATGATGATCTTCCAAAGCTCACCACCGTTGGACGAGAGACCGGGCAACTTATTAGTCAGGCACGTTGCGCGAAGGGACTCAAGCAGACAGACCTCGCCAAGCAACTAAATGTTACCCCTGATATCATTCGTGATTATGAGAATGGTTCAGCTGCGCGAAATGGGAATCTTCTCAACAAGATGGGAACTATTCTTGGTGTCAAGCTGACGGGTAAGAATTAAAAAAATGTGGTTGGTGCGCAGCACAAATTTATTTAACACCTTTGAATGTTTTTCTATGATAAACACTTGCACCATGTTGTTTTATGCCTTCCATATGTTTTTGTGTTGGATAACCCATATTACTAGAAAGACCATATTTAGTATCTAGTGTTGGGTCTAATAATATTAATTCACGAATATGCATATCGTGGTGTTGTTTTGCAATAATACTAGCTGCTGCAATTGAATAATATTTACTATCACCTTTTACAATACTCTCCACTTTATGATTTGTAAATTTTTTCTCCCATCCAACTCCATCGATAATAAGATTAGTAATTTTCCCTGTGTATCGTGTTTTTAAATCTTTAATTGCACGATCCATTGCCAATTTTGTAGCATTTAAAATATTTACTTTATCGATTTCTTTTTCATCTGCATAGCCGACACCCCAATATTCAATATTCTCCATTATCCATTCAAGAGCCTTTTCACGCTTTTTCTCTGTAAGTTTTTTACTATCATTAATAAGTGGACACTCTTCACCATTCCAAATAACCGCTCCTGCGTAAACACGACCAATTAGAGGGCCACGTCCTGCTTCATCAAGACCGATTTCCATTGTATTATTCTTATATAATTCCATTGTAAATATATAAGAATTAAAATTTTATATGGTTGAATAATCAATTTTTATTTATGTGAGGTTTACAAACCTCACATAAATAAACTTTAATCGGGAATGTTAGAAAAGTCTAATACTTTTCTAACCCACGATCAATTTTTATCAAAATATCCTTGATGATATTTTGATAACTGTTAATAGGAATTCTTTGGATTTTGTTCAAAATCCAAAGCCACTATCAATTTTTATTTATGTGAGGTTTGCAAACCTCACATAAATAAACTTTAATCGGGAATGTTAGAACTAACCCACGATCAATTTTTATTTATGAACACAACTATAATACACTAATATCATCTACATCACTAATGTTATTTATTGAACTCAATTGTTTATTATTAATGACAGTCTCGATTATTTTTTTATCTTTAACCAATTCTATAACAAAACCAAATAATAAACCAATTATAAATACCATCATATGTTTATTTTTAATTTTATTATATTCTTCTAATTGTTCATTCGATAATAAATCTTTAATAGTTGGCGCTTTTGTTACTTTTAAATAAATTAAAAAAAGTATATATATACCAATTGCAGAAAATAGAATCGTTGATAGACTATCTAAAGTTGACATTATTATAATTAATAAAAAAATATATATTTAACGATAATTTTGCGAACAAATTGGACATTTAATATTAATTTTCAACCATGGATCAATGCACTCAGTATGATACATATGACCACATAGTCCACGTGAAAGAGTTGATCGTATACCTTTTTCAATATTATATATACTATCACTATTAAGAGAAGATCTACAAATTGTACAATCACTATTTTTATCAAGATTATAGCTCCAAGAAGATATTAATTTATGATTATTAATAATAATATTCATTACTTATTAATAATTATATGTTAAAATATTTAAAAATCAATTTTTATAAATCACTCACTGTTAAACTATCATCGAAATCAGATAAAGATTCAGACGAAGATCCACTCGATTGCGAACTAGAGCTAGACGAAGAGCGCGAATGTTTTGAATGACTAGATCGATGAGATTGTTCAGTAGTTGTTAATGCCTCACTATTTGTTTTACTGGGTCTACCACGTTTACCACCGAATTGATTAAATAAACGTTCTATATCTTCGGTGTTTTGTATTTCAGATACATCAGTTGTGGTATTAAATTCTTCGCTTGCCACTTCTTCACCACCTACTTGAGGAACGGGCGCAGGTGGAACAGGTCCTTGTGGATTTGCAGCCATATTAGCCATAACACCTGATAATCCCATTGATACATCAGGCATTGGGTTAACCATGCCTGGGCATGTAGTAAGAGGAACGGTTGGTCCAAATGTAGCAGGTGCAAGTGGGACCATTCCACCATATTGTTCATGAGTCGGTGTTTCTGTTAAAAACAAATCTTCAACAGCTTCTTCTTGCATTGGCATTTCATCACCGCCTCCTACCATTTTAACATTTTCCATTGTAGGAGTATCTGTTAAAACAAAATCCTGAATTTCGACTTCAGTTTCCATTTTATGAACATTTGATAAATTTAAACTTTTCTTTAATTCTTGATATTTTTGTTTGTACTTGAGATACTTTTGTTCGTAAGACATTATATAAATATTAGAGAATATTTTTTTATACTTAATTTTAATCATTTAATGGATAATAAAATTATTCCCATAATATTGGGATATAATAATAACAATAATAATGATGTAATTATAATCTATAACTTATTTTATAATATTCATAAATCATCGTCTAACTGGGTTGAGCCAAAAATTTATATTAATACTATGGTTACCATAAATAATCTTATACTTATTATGAAAAATTATAAGGATTTTATAAAACCAATTTTTTTAATATATTTTACTGGGCACTCAACCCCAAGTGGTAAGCTTAAATTTTATAATGAAGACATCGCATCAATTATGTTACTGAAACAAATTAATATACATATATCTAATCCATATCATATTTATTTTATTATTGATAGTTGTTTTAGTAAAAAATTTATAATTAATTATATCCCTTTTAAAATATCATATATTACTTATATGGTTAGTAGTATGGATGATGAAACAAGTGGAACTATTGCAATGGAATATGATGAAGAAGTATTTGATAAATTACATGCCACACAATTAACTATAACAAAACCAAAGTATTTTATTGTCAGTATTTTCACTTATTATTTTGTTAAACTGATAAGGATAAGGCATTATAATATGAATGATTTTAATAAAATTCCATCGGATAGACTCTGGAAAATGATTGCAATGAAATATAAACAAAATATATATTATGAACATTTTTCTCAAACTTTATAATGGATAAATGTGCGCCTAGTAAAAAATTTAAGGATGGGACTTGTTTCACACTTGATAATTTACAGGAAATTGCAATGCAGTATAATAAAATTCATGATGATACTATAGAAATAGTAAATGATAAAAAAATGTTATTAAGAGAATTAAATAATAAAATGAAGAATCGTTATAATTGTTCCGAACAAACATGTTGGCTGGATTCAAAAGTAGTTAAATCATTAAATAATGCTGATATTAAACACTATACATTCCGCCCAAAAGGTCCAAAAAAACAATATGATTGGCTTAGTACAAATGATATTAATGGTGTAATGTCTCAATATATGATGAAGCACAAAGATTTTAAATATATCGGAGCATTACCTTATGATTTTGAAGAACTTGAATATACAGGTATTGATAATATTAATCTTAAGGATCTCGAAAATAAAACACCAAAAATAGGTATGGTTATTAATTTAGATGAACATGACCAACCAGGTTCACATTGGGTTGCATTATATACAAATCTTACAAATAATAAAGTATATTATTTTGATAGTTTTGGGAAAAAACCTGGGAAAAGGGTCACTAAATTTATCAGAAGAATATTAACTTATATGTATAATAAAAAACATAATAGTAATTTTAATGTTGACCAATTTATGAATATGTATCATAAATCAGATGAATACGATGTAAGATACAATAAAAAGCAACATCAATTTAAAAATACGGAATGTGGTGTTTACTCAATGAATTTCATTATCAGATTACTTGATAATGAAGATTTTGATATGATTGTTGATAATATAACAAAAGACGATGCTATGAATAATTGTAGAAAGACATATTTTAGGAATACACCCGGATCAACAAACTAATTCATCTTGATGCATAATAATAACTTCTATCATAATTGTAAGATTATACGTTATATCATTAAAATTATATAATATCCCATCTTCTGTATAAAATTCAAACTCCAAATTAGTAAGGGTAATTGGCTGGTTAAATGGTATGTCACACATACTAGTATTATTAAAATTTAAACTACATACTGGATGAGTTGGGTTGATATTCTTAATAAATAATAATAACTTATTTGGCGGTCTAATATCATATACTCGTTCGGCTGTTATACTATTATTTTCTTCATAATTATTATTAATAAAACCTAATTTATGCCATAGAAGAGTTGGGATGATAGTAAAATTATTATTATTACTTTTTACTGTGATTTTTTGATTAAAATCCACTGTAAAACTTAATTCTCCATTCGGTTCATTGTTTAATTTTTCCAATATATCCGATATATTATAATTACCTCTGTATAATATAATTTCTTTTTCAACATTTGTTTTATATAATAATTTCATATCATCAATTATATTATAAATTGGAGGTGGCAAATTATACTGAACTAATTTTAATCGAATTACATTACTAATGGGATTCAATTGAAAATTATACTGTGAATCTTTTTTGGTCACCTCTAATTGTAAATTTTTAGTTAAAGTTTTTTTTTGATTTTGAGAGTTTAGTTGTGATTTCAAGAATTCATTCTCATTTCTAAGATTCATCATAAAACTTTGCATTTCATTCATACGTGCAAGTAATTCATTCATTTGGTTATTTTCAGGTGGAGGTGGTGGCATTGGTTGATAAGTTGGATTGGGATTATATTGTGTGGGCGGTTGTGGTTGTGGGTTATATGTTGGCATATTTGGCATATTTGGCATATTTCCGCCAGGAATATTTCCGCCAGGAATATTTCCGCCAGGCATATTTCCGCCAGGCATATTTCCGCCAGGAATATTTCCGCCAGGAATATTTCCGCCAGGAATAGTATTACTAAACATGGCAGATGTATTTGGCATTGCGGTTGAATTTGCCGGTTGATTAAAAAGATTATTCACATTTCCACCTGGAGGAGGGGCAACGGGTACAACTGCACCACGTTCTGCCTCCATTTGTTTCAATCTATCTGCTACTGATAGACTTTCATTATATTTTGATGGGTCAGAACGTGGAACATTCGAACTGAAATTAGAATCACTATCATTATTAAATCCAAGTAGTGGTCGTTGTCCAGAACCACCAAAATTTCCACCACTGGGTGCTGAACCGCCAAAATTCATTCCCATACCAGGTGGTGGCATACTATCACTTGGTTTACCGACTTTTGTTGGCTTAAGAAAATCGGGTACCTCAGGTGGTTGATTAGGTCGCATATCACCACGCCGTGCATCTTCAATTTCTCTTAAACGAGTACTAAGATCAGCTGTTGCATTACGCATAAAATCAACACTTGCATGGGTTGGTGCTGGTCCATGTGGATTACCACCAAATGAAATAGCAGTTGGTCTATCGTTTGGTACTGGCATGGGACGAACAACCGAGTTGAAATCACGCTGTGCCATTCTATCATTCATACTTGTATCTGGTTTATTTAAGGAATTTTTAACTATTTCAGATGCTTGTTTTATAACAATTTCGTTGAATTGTTTTTTAACTCCAATCATATTTGTTTTATTTATTTTTGATAAGTCGAGAGTCTTAAATACTTTCTTCATAGTGTCTATAACTATTCCAATTGTTTGATCTTTTTGTTGTTTATTTAGATTATTCATATTATTCGCCATAGTAACATGTTTATAGAGAACACCGATATTATCTTTTGATAAAAAGTCATTTGAAACAAAACTTTCCGTCATTATTATGAAAAGATATATTTCTTTAATATATAAACGTATTATTTATATAAAAAACTTTATAAAAATAAACATAACAACAATAAATACACTGACTCCAATTATATAATTAACAGGAAGACCATTTTTTCGTTCATCTGGTTGTTCATCCGCATCATATGTAGGTTCTTCTATCGGTTTTTCTTCATATGAATTTTGAACAGTTGGTATTGATTGATTGGGTGAAGCTTTAATGTTGGGACTAACAGTCCCATCGGTGGCATTATTAATTTGTTCTACTTTACAGTCTTGATTCGCTTTTATTATACTATCTTGAATTACATTATCTTGGACACTTTGCATCTGAAAACAATTAATAGCAGGTGCTTTTTCATTTGTATATGCTTGAGTTAAATATATACTGCATTTATCATCTAATAATTGTGCTAAATAATGTCCGGGCAATTCACTTTTAATATTGTCTGCCGTAACACCTTTAATGCGATAATCATAGTAAGCCGAATTTGCACAGTTACAATCAATATATCCATTTCTCGATGGAAGTCCATCGTTATAATATTTACCATATGATGTAAAAGATACTTTGTCTTTTTGTTCATTTAAAGTACTATTTTCTGCCATCAGTTTTCTTTCCATTTTAACATGACTGCAAAATTCATCAGGTATAATAGGACGTGGTTTTTCTCCTGGCTCCCCACCATACAATGCAACACACCCATTTGGTGCATTTTCGGTTCCTCTATTATAATTATACCTGTAATTTTTCCCACTTGCATCTTTTCGTGTAGGGTTTGTGTCAAGAGGATTTTTTGCAGTACTGGTACATTCAGCATCCTTATCATTTATAACTTGTATACTAACTGTACCAAATTGAAAATCAGTTAATAATTTATTTTCTTGTAGTAAGGGTAAATTAACTTTCATACTTGTTTGATTGGTACAACAAGCTCTTTTTTTTAATAAATTATCATATGCATAGTCAGCATTAGGTGATATTTTTTCATATTTTAATCCATCATCATATGTATTTGTCCACTCTCGTACTAAATCACCTAATCTAGTGTTCTTTATATCTAAATTTTTAATATTTGTAACATCATTAAAATAGTATGCACTGTTTTGTGAAATTATATTTCCCATTATATAATTATATAGATTTTTTCTATTAGTTTATAATATAAATGGGATTTAGTTTTAAAGGATTATTTTGCGGATCTGAACCAAATAAAATGAAACTTAAAAATGAAATAAATCAGCGTTTCAGTAATGAGATTGAGAGTAACGTTAGCACTTTAGCAAAAAATATTAATAAATCAATTAAAAAAATGGTAGATGATAAAATGGAGGCAAATATAAGCAATACATCTAATGTTGGATCAAATTCACAAGTTCTTATCATAGAAAATTCTAAATTTAAAGGCGCAACTATAGATGCAAATTTTAATTTAGTGAGTACAGCCAAACAAAATTCATTTAATACAACAATGACCCAGATATTTACAGATTCTAAAATTCAAGATGATATTAAAAATGAAATTAAAACAAATATAAAAGCAGATACTGATTTTAAAGCATTATTGGCAAGTATGAATTCGGCAAATAATAATCAATCAGAATTAACACAAGGAGAAATGAATAATATGATTAATAAATTAACTGGATTATTTGATTATTCAAGCACAAATACTAATATAACTAATGTAGTTGATACAGAATTAAAAAATATTATTACAAATCGCATTTCAAATGAAAATATAATAGATAACATGATTGATACATTATTTAAAAGTAACAATGAAATAACTAATAATAATACATGTAAATCCACTAATATAAATTCGCAAATGGCTAAGCTACTTGGTGTTGATGCTGAAGATACTAAGATTACTGTAAATTTTAATATGTTAGTTGATACAGTTATTACATGTACAACCGAAAATTTTATATCAAATACTACTTTACGAACTGCAATAGCTAAAGTAGATAATAAACAAGATACCTCAGCAGAGTCAAAAATAAGTGTAGATGTTACAATGAAAATGACAAATAGTGCAACAAATATTAGTGAGGAAAAAACAACTTCATTTGTAAATTCATTTTTTGATATGGTTATGTATATTGGTATAGCCGGTATTGTTTTACTCACGGTTGTTGCGATTGTCTTTCTTTTACGTAAAGGACCGAAACCACATACTGGTTCAAATAATTCATTATTAAATAAAATAGAACTACCATTTACAAGTACCGCACAAGTAAAGGCACCTAGTGTACCTATTAAACCCCCAGTTGCACCTGTAAAGGCTCCAATGCCTACAAAGAGAATACCTGGATTACCTAAATTTTAAATCTATATTATTATAATATAATTATAATGAATGACTTTATAAATCGATTTAATGATATATATAATATTAAGTGTAAACATTTCGATAAATTACCATCTATTTTACCGGCAGTCAAAAGAATCATTGTGATTGGTGATATTCATGGTGATATGGATAAATTAATAGAATGTTTAAAAATAGCAAAATTAATACGAAAAGATGGATCAAAATGGAAATGGACAGGTAAGGATACAATTGTTGTTCAAGTTGGCGATCAAATTGATAGTTGTAGGAATAATGGAGTGGATAGATGTGATGACCCAAATACATATACACCAGAAAATGATAATCCTCAAGATATCAATATCTTATATTTTATGACTGAACTACATACAATGGCATCACGTCATGGTGGGGCAGTTTATAGTCTGATGGGTAATCATGAATTTATGAACGTTACTGGTGATATGTCATATGTATCACACAAAAATCTTGTACATCTTTCTAATTATAAAACATACGATGGGAATATTATAAAAGATGGAAAAGAAGCACGTAAATTCATATTTAGCCCAGGGAATGAAATCGCAAATTTTCTTGCTTGTACCCGTAAAGTTGCATTAATTATTGGGAGTAATTTATTTGTCCATGCTGGGATTCTCCCTGTCATTGCACATAAATATAAAGTAGATGATATCAATGCAATTATGTCATTGTTATTATTAAATGAAATAGATAATCCTCATATCTTTAATGATTTATTTATTAATGGTTCTACATCCCCATTATGGACAAGAATGTTCGGATTGAAAATAGATAATTGTATTGAATTATTACAACCATTAAAAGATATTTATAATGTAAATAATATTTACGTTGGTCATACTCCACAAGTTAATACTGGAATTATGAGCCAATGCAATAACAGAGTATGGATGACAGACGTTGGTATGTCACATTCTTTCGATATGTATTTTCCTAATACTAAAGCAAGAAATGCTCAAGTACTAGAAATATTAAATGATGGGGATAAATTTAATATATTAAAATAATAATAAAAATTATATTATTCCCGGTTCCACTTATTAAGAGCCCTAAAATTAAATAAAAATAATTAGTTCTAATTATTTTTATTTATATTTGGGATCTTATTATCTGAAATAGAGAATATATAATTTTTATTAATTTTTAGATAGTTTTATAAGTCTTTTTTATATTTAGCGGAATTGCTATCAAATTCCTTCATCGCATGTTTAAGAGCTTCTTCGGGGCTCATATTAGGGTTGCTTTCTTTAATTTTGCGCATAATTTTGCTAGCGACTTTCATTGGGGGAACACCATTGGGAATACCATATGTTTCAGCAATATGTTTCTTAAACTTTAATAATGCCATAAAGCTGGGATTGCCTCCTCTGTGGCTACCAGATTTAGAAGATTTCTTTGAGGATTTCTTTGAGGATTTCTTTGAGGATTTCTTTGAGGACTTCTTTGAAGACTTCTTCGAAGACTTTTTAGCGCCTCCTTTCATAGAGGATTTCTTCAAGGATTTCTTCGAGGACTTCTTCGAGGACTTCTTCGAGGACTTCTTCGAGGATTTCTTCGAGGACTTCTTCGAGGACTTCTTCAAAGACTTTTTAGCGCCTCCTTTCATAGAGGACTTTTTGGAGGACTTCTTGGAAGACTCCTTGGAGGACTTCTTGGAGGACTTCTTGGAAGACTTCTTGGAAGACTTCTTGGAAGACTTCTTGGAAGACTTCTTGGAAGACTTCTTGGAAGACTTCTTGGAAGACTTCTTAGATGATTTCTTAGCACCTCCTTTCATAGACGACTTTTTAGATTTTTTCGAGGTTTTCTTTGAATTTTTCTTAGATTTTTTCTTACCACCACCCTTCTTAGAAGACTTCTTCGAAGACTTCTTCGCACCACCCTTAAGGAGACGACGAAGTTCATTTTCAAGTGCTTCAGTTTCTGTTTCAATGCCACCACCAGTCATAGTGCGACCACAAGTGCCTTCTTCCATGCCACCACCAGTCATATTCATGGCGGAGGTTGCGCTAAATTCTGCAGTTTCGGGGACCCCTTCAGATGTGGCACTTAATGTGTTGTGATGTTTCTCTTTCTTGGATTTACGAGCACCACCAGTCATATTAAGAGCAGATGTTGCACTAAAGTTATCAGTCATTGGAACACCATCAGATGTAACACTGAATGTTTGTGCATTTACTGTATTTACACGAACGGTATCATCTACAATTTCAGTACCACCAAGCATATTAACATCACTAGTGAGCATGTTAACAAGTTGGTTAACTTCATTAGTATTTATTTGGGACATAAAAACATCCGAAGTAGCAGTATTATTATCTGCTCCACCACGCATATTAACGGGAGAATTAACGGTAAGCCAATCACTTACACCATTGGATACTGTAGATGTAAGAACATCATGCAAATCAGATTTTGCGTATAAATTCGAACTCATATAAACTAATCGAGAAAAAAATTTTTTTAAATATATTTTTGTTTAAAATATATTTATCCATATCATTATAATAACATGTACGTAAATATGATTGATAGTTTATTTGATGGGGTTATAAATAAACTCCATACATTTCTTGAAAGTAAAAAAGCTTTTAAAAGATTTGCCGAAGACCAAAACTTTGTAAAGTATATGAACGATATTGTTGAAATGATTCGATTATTCATCAATGAAATTAATATGAAGGAAATAGAAACATTAATAGCAAGTAAGAGTCACGTTAAATATATAGTAGAAGTTATTAAGAGATATTGTGCTTTTTATATTTATCTTGGTATTGCATTTTATTACAAAGGTGATCGAGATTTATATATAACAAATATAATTGAAACCAGTAAGAATGTAAAAGATGGTACTTTTAGTATAAGCAATTTTTACAATAGTGAAAATAATGCAAAAATTATAACAATGTATACGATTGTTAAAGATATTATAAAACTGAAGGAATATAAAACCATTGAGCGTGTTAAAATTATCCTTAATAATGAGCCAATCCGTTTTGGTAACACTATTAATCTTCTAAATAGCATTGGTGAGGATTATTTCAATACCTACTTTATGGCTGATGATCATTTTCATAACATATTAAAAACCCTTATTTTTAGGCAAATTTATTTATTGGAAGAAAAGAATGAAATTATTAAATTATTAGAAGAATCTGAACTCCAAGAAGCTGAATATAAATATATTGATATTGTTGTTTCTAAAGAAGAAAAATTAATTGATTTTACTTTTCTCCAAAATATCATCCAACAAGGTTTAAGTCGTTCTGAACTATTTAAATCTAATCTTGCTAATGAATATTATGAATTTTTAGAAGACCATAAAAAGGAACAAGAATTACGTATTATAGGGAACACCAAGATGATTGACTTTCTCCTCACCAATAGAATACTTATTCCTATTTCAGATGATTTCCTCCGTTATCACAAAAATACAGAAAAATATGATAAGGATATTACTGGTGAGCTGAAGGAACGCGATGCAACTAAAATTAAATATATTATGAATAAAATGAATAGAGTAATGAATATGTATTCCAATATTTATGAGAAAAATCAAAAATTAAAATTAGAGGCAATGAACTTATTTTATAAATCGTTAGAATATAAAGATGCCATTCTATATAATGACTTGGAAGAAATTAAAATTGTGACAAAATTGAGTGCCAGTGAAAACACAACCGATTTAGATTATTTAGTTGATTTAGAAAATATGCGTAGTTATGCCTACCTTAATTATAAAGATTTTAGTAAGGATGGTTTTCGGTTCCGTCCTTCGATTCCTACTCAGACAGTCCGTATGTCAAATATCAAACATAAAACACCAAAAAATAGACCGCTTGAATTAAGGGTTGGGCACGGCGATTTACCACTTAATATTGTAGGTTTAGTTTTTAATCCAACTGGTAAGATGTTAGAATGTTTAGATGTCGAAAATCTTAAAAGTATTAGAGATATAAATAAAAATGGTTATGATGCTCTTATACAATTAATGGAAGAAAATAAAAAATCAAGTAATTTATATTATTGGTTATTTGATACAAAATTGGATAAAGTTAAATTAGAACAATATAAGAATGTCAGTTCATTAGATGGGATGAGAATAGTGGAAAATACAGTTGCTGAAATATTTAATAATTATATGGATATCACCAGGAATACTATTTTCTCAGAATTAAGAAAAAAGAAACCAGATAATATGTATGAAGCAATGAAAATCATTCGAAAACATCAAGCATCGTATCGTTATACAGTTAATATCCCGGTTGATTTTAATTATGAATTATTAGGGAAATATATGGATACCGTAAAAGATATGAAAGTTAAAGAACCAAAAGAAAAAGAAAAGGATATATTTAAAATTCCAACAACTGATTACATTAAGAAAAAAGATGAAACAGTTGTTTTGGGATTAAAGGAAATTGATATCAATTTGGAAAGTATTACAACTCAACCTATTTGTAATCACTATATTAGATGGATGCAGTTAGGTAAAATATCCAGAAAGAATGATGAAGAATTAAATCAAGCTATTTTTGATTTTGTTAAACAATATGTTAAAACAAATGAAAAGGGCGAGTATGAATGCAAGAGTTGCTCAGAATTATTGGATTTGAAGAAATATGTGTATGAAGGAACCTATGTGGCTGAACTTGATACTTTTCTTACTACTAATCTCGCTGTTAACAGTAAATTAGAATCAATTCCCAAATATACTAAATATACCCGTTCAATAAGAAATATTGAGAAGAATATTGAGAAATTGTGTTATGCTATGAATTTATCTTATTACATTGGTAATACACCAACCATTAAATTAAGACGCAAAATGATTATTAAAGATGTTATTGATATGGTTCTCATCCATACAGAATATCTTAAAAATCAACCAAAAGATAGAGTTGAAAAAGCGGTTGCAACTTATAATATTCATAAAGACCTTACTAATTTATTCTTTTTTGAATTGAAAGATGAAATTTTCCTTACCAGTTCAACAGATACCGATTATTATAAACTTATCAAATATAATAATATTATTGCCTACATTATACTTATGTTAATCGCTGATATTAATATTGGGCAAATTATTAGTTTTAAAGATGATAAACGTTGCAATTTCTTTATTTATTCACAAATAGGCACTTCTATTTTTAGTAATTTATATCTCCGTCTGAATGAAAAGGAAAAGATTGCCATTAGTAATATTCCATTGTTAGCCTATGTTATTTATTATTTTGCTTGCGTTGTTTCTAATAACTATATATGGCTTTGGAATAGTGCGAATAAGAGTGAAAGTGTTATTAATGTTCAAAAGATTATTATCCACACTATGGTTGATCTTCTCAATACAATGATTGAAGCAAATATGAGTAAGGACAAGAACTTTCAATATGAATTAATTGTTAATCGTCTTATGCACAAGATAAAAAATACTTACATGGATATGAATGCCTATAATATGATTGATGAACAAATGAAACAAAAGATAAGAGTTGATAGTACTACTAATAAAATAAGTTACGTATCTAAGAAAGAAAAGATCATTGATTTGAATAATAATGATGTCGAATTTAAGCCAATTATTCATAGTTCCGTTAGATGTTTGTCAAAAGAAGATAAGTTAGAAAAAGTAGAACATACTAAATTTGATTATGATATTGATATATTTACTAATTGTCCAGATGGTAAGTTCCATGAATGGGATTATAAGAACAAAGGTATTATATGTAATTTATGTGGGGCACACTATAGTGATTTATTAAAAGAAAAACATAGTAGTAGCGGGAATATTAGCCGAGTCAATATGGTTAAGAGTTTATATTTAAGAAAATTGGCAAATACCTATTGTATTTCAGGTGAGATACATGATATTGATATAAATACCAATATTTGTTCAAGATGCAAGATTAATGTAGCTAAACACGAATATACCTCAGAAGAATTATTTAAATTAGAGAAAAATTTGAAAAAATTTAATGAGAATAAGGCAATTACTCAATTAAATAATATTAGGAAACATTTTGAGAAGATTGAAAGAAAACGCGAACACGATATGAAGATTATGGTGACATTAAATGAACGTTATAATAAATATACAAATGGTAAGATAGTTAATTATATTGATGATTTTATTGATATGTTAATATTAAATGTCGGAACAAAGATAAAATCAGAAGGAATGGCGGTTCATCTGAAAGACACAACTTATATTATTAAAAATGACTATCTTGGTAATAGTATTAAAAATTCAATTGTTATTATGTCTAGTGAAGATAAAATACAATATATGAATGATCATCCATTTTATAAACGCAATGTATTATTTTATAATGATAAGGTTCACGGTGCTTATGTATTCTATGATGCATTAACAAAGAACTATTTAGGTTATTCACGTGATAATAGAAAGTTTGAACAATATAAGAGTAATATGTATATTGAAGTTGTTCACAGTATTCGTGATATGTTATTAAATATGGGATTGGAACACGAATATTATAATATTAATCATCTAAATAAAGGAAATCATACTAATTCTAATAATAATAATGAAGATATGATACGCCAAATTATCCGATTACGTTGTAATAATCTGAAACACATTATCCAGCGCACTAATAGTATTATAGAGAAGGTTAATAATACATTCCCAAATAAGATGAATCCATACAATATGCAAGAGTTTAATTTAGTGGGTGAATTCCAAAAATCATTAAAACATTTTACCACTAATCACCCAGACCACGGTCCCATCTTTAAGCATCTCTATACAATTACCAATAATCCCAGTCTCAAAGAATTACCTGAAAAATTAAATATTACAGTAGCGAATAATTATATCAATATGAAAGTATTACAAAAATTAAATAATACAGATAGTTTATTATTATTTTATTATGTTATGAATATGTTTAAATTAATTGAATATAATGAACAACCCGCTATAAGAACCAATATAACCTTCCTCTTGGTGCGAATTATCCAATATTGTTATAGTATGTATTATACCCCTCTTGAAAATTCCCAAGTCCGTAAATTTGACAGTATATTGTCTATTGAAGCGCCATATATTGACGAGTCTTTAAGAGTTGTTGGTTATTACCAGGAACTTGTTAATGTTAAGGAGATTGACGAAGAGGCTAATAAAGAAAAGGAACAAGATATGAATGAGGAGAATAATGCATTAGATTTGGATGAATATGATGAAAATGATTTATACGAAGATGGGGATCCAAATGAGGATGTTGTTGAGAACCTTATGAATTATGATTATTAAAATTATTGCTATTACCTTTATTAAACTATCCTTAAGGATATTTGTGCGCGTCGTAATAGGCAAGTGTTTTCTCTATCGCGAAGCGATATAATATACTTGCCTATTAGCGAACAAAACTGGTTATATTGCGTAGCAATAAATAAGTCAAAAGTGCAGTCTGCACTTTTGAATTACGACAACCACATTTTAATAAAAATTGATATATAAACTATTTGGAAAGAAATGATATATATATTAATGTCCACCACTAAATACGATAAATATTCGTCCGCCGATGAATGTGTATCTGATATTTTCCAGAATATTGAATCACTATCTCACAATGCACAAATCAGTGAACTAAAGGACCTGATTGTATATTTTAAAGACCTGATTAATGAATATCACCGTAGTAATAATCAACTGACTAATATTATTAAGACTGTTATTAACAAATCAGAAGTTCAATAAATAGAAATTGATCACATGTTATTTATTGCTACGCAATATAACAAAAACAAAGTTTCGTTTTGTTCGCTAATAGGCAAGTATATTATATCGCGAAGCGATAGAGAATAACACTTGCCTATTACGACGCGCACATTTATATTCCAGAGCAATCAATAATAAGTGGAACCGGGAATAGAATTGTGTCTTGGGCGATCTTTTGACAAAGTCAATAAAAGTCGTTTTCGAATCTTCACGGATCCTATCAGGTAGAGTGCCAATGACCGTTTTTGAATGGCGGGTTGCAGAATTTGTATATAAATTTTGACCTTATTGTTTAATAAAAATTGATATTACAACTCTTAGAAACAATTTGTTTATATATTAATGTCTTACCTTTACTCACTTGTAGCCCGTCTTTTTACATCTGAACAAGAAAATACTAATGTTAAGATTGAACAATGTCAGGAAGAAAAACATAATACCGAACAAGAACACGTCACAAAAATGATTAATGAAACCATTGCACGGGTTGAAACAGTTAATGATGAGAAAAAAATTAGTGAATTGAATCGTCTGGTTGTCCGTCTTGAAACACGTCTTCAGGAGGCACATAGTATGAATGAAAAACTCCAAGACTATGCCGATAATCTTATTAAGGATAAAATGGCAATTGAAACAAAATATGTCAAGGAATGCGAGAGAACTCGTGTTCTCCGTGAAAGATTCCTAAGGGAACCGGATGTTACTACTCTTTTCGCGGGACTTGATCATATGACGATTAATCAATTCAAAAATGTTATCCCAAATATGGATCTTTCTGAATTCTCAGATTTGACGACAAAGGATAAATATTTCAATGCGTGTATGTTTATGCTTGTCCGCAAGTTCAATGCAAAGAATCTACATAATACAAATGAATTTATCGATTATGTTCTTAATAATGATTCACTAACGGTAAGTGTTAGAGAATATCTCAATAGCAATGAGAATATTGCGACTGTTAAGAGGGAATTGTGTGATTTCTATGAATTTGCGAAAATGTTTGCGGATTAAGTTTATTCCCAAAAGGAATTAAGTTTATTCCCAAAAGGAATTAATATTAAAAACAAAATATTATTAATATTAATGAATATATTTACTAACGGTAATAAAATAGAAACATTAACCCAGCAAGTTAATGATTTAACAGAGAGGATTGAGAAATTAGAATATATATTGAGACGATATCCACCACCATATAATCCTTATTTTAATTTACCTCAAGATTATGCACCACCAATTATAATTCCACAAAATGTGGTTCCACAAAATGTGGTTCCACAAAATGTGGTTCCACAAAATGTGGTTCCACAAAATGTAGTTCCACAAAATGTGGTTCCACAAAATATGGTTCCACCAAATATTATTCCACATAATGTGGTTCCAAATCATTTCCCGCCACCAGATAATAAGTGGACTAATAATCAATAATCGCGTTTATTTATATAATATATATAGTATATATTATATGAATTATATTGTGTCATCAATTATATTACTTGCAGTTGTATTTATTATTATTTATATACTTAGTATTGATAATAATATGGAAAAATTTTCCAATAAATTAAAAGATATATTTAACAGTGTTAAATCTAATAAGTTAAATTTCTTGAGTGAGAAAGATAATGTTAATTTATTGAATTTTATAAAAGCATCGTTTAAATATGATGATAATGTTATTATCCCAAAGAAAATATTTTATACAAAGACTGAAAATGGATACGAAATCAATGACCTTGACATTATATGTTATAAATATAATGTTAATTCATTTACAGAAAGCCCATATAAAGTTAATATTTTATTTGTCCCATTTGAGAAAGACCATTATATGAGTAATCAATCTCTCTTAGGTATGCATGGCAATTATAAAATGGATATAGTGTCACTTGAAAAAGGAACAATGCATATGATAAATAAAGAAGATTTTAATAATAATCCGCCAAAAGTTGAAACACGTGTTCCATCTGAAAAACAAGCAAAGAAAGTAACTATTGATACGAATGATATTTTTATAAATCCAAATAATGATATGCAGGATGCAAATTCACGTAGTGATTCACTACGTGATACATTAGATGTTTTAGATATGATACCAGATATTATTCATCTGACGAGTGAAGACGACACTACCGATACGATTGCTCTAATTTCGCATAACCTTAAATAAGGGGTCATTCTTTAATATATAATCAGGTGTCATATATTCATCGTTAATAAGAATACGTCCTCGGTCAGTTACATATTTACCTTCTTTTGCATATTTTTCAGGAACAACTCTCTTAACAAATTCTCTAATTTTCTCAGGGATGGCTTCATCCGTATGAAATTCGGGGAAGAAACCTTTTTTAGTTAGGGTATTAAAGAAATAATGAATATCATAATATCTATTTTGTTCCGGTTTAATATTTATTTTATCGGTCCATTCCGCCTCAACCTTGCTATTATCCACTATCCCAGGTATACATGCAAAATCAAAATCCCATAACTTTATCATAATACCAATATTTGGTACTATATAAATTTGTCCATTTATTTTATATTTAAATTTGGTATTTTCTTTATTCATATCTATCTTATGAACCAATAAATTATTCGCCTTCATATCATTATGGCGGAATCCAGGATATTTATTTTGAATAATTGCCAAAACGGATACTATTTGAAACATTAAAACTCTCCATTCTTTTATTGTTAATGATTTATAATTTGTCTTAATATATTCCAATAAATCACCAGAATTTGCCCATTCAGATATCAATACAGAAACGTTATCATAATATTCTCCTTTTTTATATCGCTTTACAAACATATCATATTTTTTATTATTTACAATATTATCTTTGGGTAAACTTATAAATGGTTTTATACTGGTATTAAATGTTGTTATGGGTAATACTATATGAGGGGTCATCTTGCTCTTGACAAATTGGGATAACAATCGTATCATTAATAGTTCTGCATTTTCTGGACGTTTAACATTAAACATATCCCCGTAATTCTCTTTTCTTGGATATGCTACTATTTTTACGGCATAATTTGGTTTTCCTTCATTGTTTGGCGGAGGATATACTCCCTTAAAAGTGTGTCCAGTTGAGCCACTTTTAATATATAATAATTTACCTCCTAATTCCTTAATCGCCTTGTTAAAATCAATATATTTTTTTGGTAATAATTCTCTAATGTCGTCTGAGGATGATATTACTTCATTACCATCATTTTTAAAGTCAATCATACTATCTAAAGTTTTTCCTTCTACCATTGTTTTAATGGTATCTAATCTATATGGAATGGCATTAAAACGCGCCGAATGCGGACTTATTTCTGTGGGTGCTATATTTGTCGTCATATTATTATCAATTATATTTAAATATATGTATAGCGTTTAAATAAAAAATTGATTTATTAATAGTTTAATTAAATTATTTTAATATCATAATGTCTATAAGTGTGAATTACTACAATATACTATTTCCTGACCTAATGTCAAACCTAGGTATAAAAACATTTACAAATTCCAAAATTCAAATAAGAATAGATGGCGATACTATTAAAGAATTAAAAACACATGAAAATAATTTAGAATATTTTGAAAAATATTATAAATATTGTAGGAAAGGAAATATTGTTAAATTAACAGACCTTGAACGTAGTAAGAACCGTCCTTTTAACATTTCATATTGGGATTCGCTGCGTATTAATAAATTTTATATAGCATGTATTTCTAGTAATTTAGAAATTATTAAACGTATGAGTTGTGATTTTTATAATATGTTATATCATAAAAGAATATATGAAATTATGTATATATCATATAAATTACATAATATCAATGTATTCAGATTTATGTTAAATATATTGAAATTTAAAAATGACAGTTTTAGTATTAATAATGCAATGGAATCATTTGAATTTAATAAATATGGGGATTTCTTTTTAACTCATAATACTCCATATGTGCATTATCCAATTGCAATAAATTATAAAACTACAAGAAAACCAACAAAGCGTGAATATTTAGCTTACTTGGTTAATAATGGTTTGGGTGTACCAATAGACATACGTACGATTGTCTATAGAGAAGGAATTTATAAACGTGTAATTGAAAAACCATATTCTATAATTTTAATTTAGTTTATTAATAAAAATTGATATATTAATTTATTAACAATTATTATTAATATTAATGGATATCCCAGATATTTACAATTTAGATAATTTCAATAAAACGCCAAATGTCATCAAAATTATTATTAATTATACTTATGAATATATTACGATTTATTACAATGGTATAATTGACCACACAATAATTATGAAACCAGATAATAGAGATGACTGGTTATATGACTCAAATAAAATTTATAAATTAAATAATAAATCCTTGGGAGAATTATTATTTGGTAAAATATATAATATTACTAGTGATCGCGGTTGTGATTTCCAAGAAGAAATACTGTTTTGTGATTTAGAAAACAATGATAAAGCTTATTTATATATACATTCAGCTATCGAGAAAAATGAAAAGCCATTATACGATGAATGTGTTGTAACCATAAATATTTTTAATAGTTCATATTCTAATTTAATACGATTTAATGTGGATCCAAATACAATATTTAATTCATATGGTTCAAATGGAAACAAAGAAATACGTTTTTTATATTGTCCGGATGAAGAACTGGATGAATTATGCGATGCTAAAATGCGAATAAATAAATGTATATTTTTGAAAAAAACAAGCAGTCATATTGCTGCTGAATTTGTCGCAAAAATTATTAATAATCTAACTTTTGACAGTTATACAAAGCTAGTTGAATTAAAACCAGTTTATAATTCTAAAGTTATGACACTATATTTTTATGAATTTAAAATTAAATCTGGAAATAATTCACATATTATATTAATTTTACGCAATATAAAAACAATTAAAAAAAATTATAATATTACATATAAAATGAATAATGTAATTCGTTTTAATATAAATGAATTTCGTATGAATGTCAAAAGAATATATTCACATCCTGCAAATCAAAGAGATAATTATATTATAAATCCATATTTTAATGAATATCCATATGCTTTAAAATGTTTCTAATAAAAATTGTGGTTGTCGTAATTATATTCTCTATCGCTTCGCGATATAATAGAGTGCGTGTAATTGTGTTCGGCGCTATTCGAAAACCGTTTTCAAATAGCGATGCTCACAATTGCTTATTTGCTATGCAATAGAATAATCACACTTTTCATTTATCTATTGCGTAGCAATATAACAAAAACAAAGTTTCGTTATGTTCGCTAATATACTTGTCTATTACGACGCGCACAATTGATAAAGTAATAAACACTTTTCAGTATTTTTAATAAAAATTGATATATTAATTTATTAATAATGATTATTAATATTAATGGATATCCCAGATATTTACAATTTAGATAATTTTAACAAAACGCCGGATATTATTAAGATTATTACTAACTACAAGGATGAATATATTACCATTTATTACAATGGTATAATTGATCAAACAATTAAAATGGAAAAGAATGATACATCAATCACAAAATATATATACAAATCATATTGTATATATATGATAAATAATATGAGTATTGATGAATTATTCTTAAACAAAAAATATATTATTAATACTATTAATATTAAAGAAGAAATACATTTGATAAAACCAAGTGTAAGAAATTTAAAATCACAATTAGATATTAACTTTAACTATTATCATAAAGACATACCTGAATATGAAGAATATATCTCATATATAAAAATATTTAATATTTTATCTTCTAATATTATACAATTAAAAACAAAGCCAGAATCTATTTTTCGAACACAGCGTATTGTATTTTATAATAATATTAATATTTTCCACGAACCAGATAATTGGATATCATATACAGGTAATATAGCAAGTGGTATCTTATTCTCGAAAATAGATATATTTAATGAAAGAATATATATAGCGAAAATTATTAATAACTTAACATATGATGATTACATAAAGACTATTAAACTTATGCCAACTCGACTTACCGATATAACGGTAAATTTCTATCAATTTAAAATAAAATCATTTATAGTATTAGTGTTAAAATCAATTAAAACACAAAATCGTGAATATATTTTTTATAAAATAATGAACAATAAAATTTATTATGATATGTCAAATTTTGCTGTGAATATTATTGATTTTTATAAAGAAATTTCAAATAAATCTCCAGGTGAAATTATAAATCCATATTATGAGGGGTATCCATTTTTATATAACTTTTTTTAATAAAAATTGATTTATTTAACATTAATAATATTATTCTAATATTATTAATGGATATTTTAGATATTTACAATTTAGATAATTTTAATAAAACATCAGATATTATTAAAATTATTATTAACTACAACGATGATTATATTACAATTTATTATAATGATACATTTGACCAAACTATTAAAATGGAGAAACGAGGTAAAAAATTTTATTATTTATATAACACTTGTCATATATCATATATAAATAATATGAGTATTCATGAATTATTCTTAGATAAGAACTATAATATTAATAGTAATAATATTAAAGAAGCAATATCTTTGGCGAAAAACATAGATACAGATGTAATTTCACACTTATGTATTTTATTTGACTATTCTAATGAAGAAATACCTAAATATCAAGAATCCATCTCATATATAAAACTATTTAATATTTTACATTGTAATCAATTAAACATAACTGCAGTAAATATTTTTAAAACAGGACAAAATAGGATTGAAATTCCTATTTTTAATCGCTATAGCACCAAGATCTATTCCCATCTTGATGCTATAGCGATTAGTATCATCTTCTCGAAAATATGTTATGAAAATGAAAAAGTATATATGGCTAAAATTATTAATAATTTAACATATGATGATTATATAAAGACGATTAATCTTACACCAACAATAAACAAAAATATAACAATATATTTTTATCAATTTAAAATAAACTCATTTATAGTATTAATTTTAAAATCAATAAAAACACTAACTCGTGAATATATTTTTACTAAAATAATGAAAAATAAAATATATTATGATATAGAAAATTTTAAAGTAAATGTTAGTAATTTTTATGACGAAAATTCACACAAATCTCCTGGGTATATTATTAATAAATATTATGAAGAGTATCCGCATTCATTGTGTGTTAATATTCAATAATATCCCCTATTTGGTTTAATAATCTCAAATCACTTGGCAATAATTTACTATATTTCTCAAATATCTTCCTAATGAGATTAATCTCTAATTTTGGCAAGATTGGTGTACACATCCAATATTTTCTTTTACCAATCATATCGAGGTCAAATTTAGTTGGATATAAATGTGCTGCACTACCATTAACATTATTAGGTATCTTCCTCAATGGCACTGGTAGGAGATACGATGATTGTTTTGGTAAGATGGTAAGTAATTGTTCGAATGGTGATAGTGGTTTACCTTCAGTGAATACCAATTCGGTAAATACTTCATCGATTATTGTTTTATCTCTCACCATATCAGTAAGAAAAGGGGCGTGGTCATATATATAGTACCAATCCCACGATGGACACTTGTCTAAATAATACATTATAACCCATTTCAAACCAATCATATAATGTTTCGTCATAGTGCCAGATATTTCTGTAGGTTCAACTTTATAATAGTGTTTATAATATCTTGCGGTCCAATCAGTTATATTATCTGAACCAATCATAATGGGGTCCTTTACCTTGAACATCATATTATCAATTCGGTGCATCTCGATATCGAATGGATCAGATGATTGACACGTATGATATCGTTTCTTCTTGCCAAATGCTAGTTTGAGAGTGGTTTCTTCTGAACTTGCCAATCGAATCAGAAAATCATAGAATACATTATTATCAATATAATGTTTTGTATTTCTATCCACAATAAAAGTCTTATTAGAAATAACAACTTCGACATAAGTTTGCATCAATACATCTATCGCATTCTCATAAATATCTAATGAAGGCATATGAGGGAGAAAGTCATTTCCCATCAAACTACAAATAAAAATAAAATCATCAACTATGCGGTTCGTATGGTAATTTATATTTAATTCTTTTAATGTCTTATCCTTTTTTACGATATCACGAATGCTATTAACAATACATTCTTTCATCTTGGTAATTGATATAAAATTAATCCCGTCATTCTTCTCATCCATCTTATTTGCTTCACGCATGAGATAAATGTTATTCTTTTGAGTTGCCAGCATTAGGAAAATTAAATCTGCATCCAAACCATAAACGGCATATTTTAATTCTTCATTTGTATTCCGAATATGTTGCAATAATTTATGTTCACCTTCGCCAGGAACAGATGCAGGGGAAAAAATGATTTTAATCTTATGCTTTTTACTATATTCTTCTGCCCACACCTTTAATGAGTTGGTAATATTTTGCATAAATTCAGTACCAGGTGTGATACTACTATTTGACCAATAATATGGAATCTCTTTTTTATGCTTTTTTCTGATATTATTAAATAATTCTGTATCACTAATATGTTTATAACGCCTCAAACGCTGTTGTTTCATTTTGGCAACAGGTGCTACCCCATCAACTGCCACATAAATACCCTTTTGTGGGTTGGCAATGGTAATCATTTTTTCCAAATAAGATATGACGTTTCGTATCATTTTATTTTCAAGTCTTTGTCGGTCGACTTGTTTGTTATCATTTATGTCATGTAATGTTTCGAAACACATTGGGTGAATCATACAATTCATATCCAAAAGGAGCCAGTCGATATCATCTATTTTCTCACCTTCAGGTACTTTATTCTTACTAAATACAAAATTTGATTTTTTATAATTTTTCCATAACCACAAAAAAAATCCAGGAACGCCCATTTATATAACTAATATAATATATGTTTAATGGTTTTATTTATCATTTTTTTTATATATATTAATTATAATGTTTAAAAATAAAGAGGGTTTTGAAGCTACAACGAGGGATATCAAGGATGACATGTTGGGAAATATAATTAAAACATATAATCCAGATAATAATAAATATACAATAAATATAGCAACAACTAATAATATTAATATTCTTAATGAATCACTCACAGATAATCATATAGTAACACTTTGTTCCATTATTAAAAATAATGTTAATAAATTTTCAACTTCTACGTCATTTATTATTAATAGTAGTAATATGCCATGTCCATATACAAATAAATCATATGCACAAAATACATTTACCCGCAATGCAATTATTGAAATTTGCAAAATATTACCATTGTTACCAAATCTTACACTTTTATCACTTGGCGGTAGTACTATAAAATTAACAGATTGTATTAAACTGATCCCCTTTCATATATTAACAAAATTAAAACAAATAGCTTTCAATAATTTTAATATTACTAAAACTGAAATGGAAATATTATTACATTATAGTAAAATAAATAAATATACAAGTATCTCATTAATTGATATTAATTTGAATAATGATACATATATGGTATTAAACGATATATTTGAAAATGTTAAAGACACATTAACCGAACTAGCAATCGTAAATAGTAATATAAGTGTGAATAATTTAGAAATATTAACAAATTTTAATAAATTAACAAATCTTACATTTTTAAGATTAGATGATAAATATATTGACAGATATATTGCAATCGCACTGGCAAGAGTATTGGTTAATTTTACAAAACTAACTACATTTTTTTTAAATGAAAACAATATGGATGATGTTGGTCTAGTTGCATTATCATATGCATTTACATTTTTACAATCATTAACAAAATTATATATATACATAGATATTGTAACAATGAATAATATGTTATTATTTGGAGCAGTAATTGGTAAAATGAATAAATTAAAAGATGTATATATAAAAGCAAAAACATCCCCATCACCCGTATATACATATAATCAATTTGGTGCAGACTTAAAGACTGATAAATTTGATGTAATACAAATAAATACTACTAATATTATAAGTTCGTCGCCAAATATTAATACACAATCTACACTTGCAAATATAGAAATATTATCAACAATTACTGATATATTAAATGTATTAAATAATGATGATTATATTTTCGATGCTACAAAAAATTATATTTATAATAAAAACAACACAAAATTATTATATTTAATTAATCCAAATATTGAAATAACTAAAGAAATTAATATTAATTTAAATATGCCAATATA
>JACCDR010153077.1_pt1 | contig 32646 bp, 31 predicted proteins | sample 7446431 | NCBI WGS metagenome assembly JACCDR01 (sample SAMN15323443, study PRJNA562643) | freshwater metagenome | isolation source: river surface water | place: USA:Blue River Watershed | collected 2017-08-17
ATAACGAAGGCTTATTTGGTCGATGGACATTTTAAATGTACGAAGTGAAGGAGGAGGTTTGAGATAGATATGAATTATAAATTATTAAACTTGTTATGAATTAACAATCAGTGAGTTACTTTTTGTTTATTGATCATAACATTCACAATTCAGCACTCATACATATATCATACCTCCTACTTCATATACACATATCGCTTATATATTTTTGAGTCTTGCTACTTTAAGCAAAGCAGCAATGGTAAGTGAATCTGTAATTTCGGAACGCATAATCATATCTATGGCTTCTTGAAGCGACACTTTTTTGAGGTCTAAGATTTCGGTATCTTCGGGTTCGGCTTCTTCAAAGCTGAGGTTTTCGGCCAAAAACATAAAGCCTTCTTCGTCGGTGACAGAATTGGAGGTATGGATTCGCCCTAAATGCGTCCATTCTGCGGCAATAATACCGGTTTCTTCTTTCAATTCCCTTTTAGCCGAATCGAGAGGTTCTTCGCTCATGGGGCCGCCACCCATCGGGATTTCCCAAGAATATTCTTTGAGCGGATAGCGGTATTGCCCTACCAACCATGTGTAGTTATCGCTGTCGAGTGGAACAATCGCAATAGCTCTATTCTTAAAATGTACCAAGCCATAAATACCCGGTTCGCCGTTGGGTTTCAGTACTTCTTCGTGCTTGACAGTAACCCAAGGGTTGTCATAAACCGTTGTAGAAGATTGCGTTTGCCAAGGATTTTCGTGTGTTATCATAATAAAAAAGGTAAGTGTTCGCTTGAACATTTCATTTATTTTGTTGGTTGCCATAAGCCCATTTTCCAGAAGTAGCATTACACAAGCCTAGACAACTGCCGTTAAAAGTACGAAAAAAATCTATGGCACTTGCTAGAATCATTCATGATTAACGATACTTTTAAGTAGGTTAGGGCTTTACAACGTACAAAATCCCTACCTTTGTGAAAAATTTCATCAGAATGAATACCAAATACAAAACCATTCTTTTATCTTTTATCGTAAGCACCTTTTTGATGGTTGTCAAGTTTATGGCTTATTATTGGACTTATTCGAGTGCCATTCTGACCGACGCTTTAGAATCTATTATCAACGTAGTAGCCAGTGCTTTTGCTTTTTACGCCATTTATTTATCGTCGTTGCCCAAAGACATGAACCATCCGTATGGACACGGTAAAATAGAGTTCTTTTCGGCAGGTCTTGAAGGCGTATTAATTGTGTTGGCGAGTATGTTTATTGTTTTTCACGCCGTACAAAACTTCTTTAACCCTCAGCCACTCACCGATTTGAAGCTAGGCTTAACCATTATCATTTTAGGGGCAGTTATCAATTGGGTACTAGGGCATTACATCGAAAAAGAAGGGGAGGGGCATCAGTCGCCTACGCTGATTGCCGATGGCAAGCACCTCAAGCTCGATGCCCAAAGCGGTATCATTTTAATCCTTGCTGTAGGCTTGGTATTACTTACGGGCTATGCTTGGCTCGATGGCGTAGCATCTATCACGTTTGCTAGTTTTATGGCTTGGAGTGGCGTAAAGATTATCCGAAAATCTATTGGCGGTCTCATGGACGAAACCGACGAAGAAACGCTGGCAAAGGTGGTTACTATTTTAAAAAATAACCAAGTAACAGAATGGATAGACATTCATAACCTACGCATCCAGCACTATGGTGCCGACCTCCATATTGATTGTCATATTACGCTTCCTCGGTATTATAATTTAGAATTAGTTCATGCCAACGTGCATCAGTTTGAAGAAATTTTAGGACAAGAATTTAAGGGTAACGTCGAAATCTTTATTCATGCCGACCCTTGTTTGCCCGAATGCTGTTGCTATTGTCGGGTTGCCGATTGCCCGATTAGAACAACCAGCTACCATAAAGTAATAGAATGGAACAAAGTAAATCTCTCATTAAATCAAAAACATTTTCTTGAAAGCATATAAAATTTGGATAGCCCTCGTATTGGGTTTGATAGGCGGCTTGTATGGTTGTATGCAGTCGTTTACGATGTCTGAAGAAAGTATCAAGCATTATTATCAGCAACATCCTCCTTTGCCAAGATTAAACACCCTTGCGTTACCGAAAGCCCAATTGCATTATGCCACAAGCAACAATGCGTCTGAACACCTGCTATTATTGATACACGGTGCACCTGGAGCGTGGTTTGGTTACAAAGAATACCTCCACGATTCGAGCCTGTTGGCACATTTCAAAATCATTGTCCCCGACCGTCTGGGCTATAATCAATCAACAGACACCTTGGCGGGTATTGCCCAGCAGGCGGAGGCTTTGGCTCAATTGCTCGGGCATTTTCCTCATCAGAAAGTAACCGTTTTGGGGCGTTCGTATGGTGCTCCTATTGCGGCTCGTTTGGCTATGGACTATCCCGAATTGGTTGATGCCCTTGTGTTGGTAGCTCCTGCTTGTGCACCACATTTAGAAAAATTCTGGTGGTTTTCGGACCCTTCTAATACGCCTTTTGCTCGTTTTTTCTTGCCTAAATATGTCAATCGTGCCAGTGACGAGAAATTTACACACGTAGCCCAATTACAACAAATGCAAGGGCTTTGGGCTACTATTCGCTGTCCGGTGAGTATTGTACAAGGCGGAAAAGATTGGGTTATTGACGTAAGAAATGGAACTTACGTTGATTCGATGCTGATAAATGCCCCACACAAATATGTTTTTTTACCTGAAAATGGTCACTTACTAACGACCGAACGCCCCGACGTAATCAGAGAATTGATACTCGAAACGCTCTAATAGCACATAAAAAAGGCAAAAGCACCGAATGCTTTTGCCTTTTTTATAAGTAGGTTGAAAATGCTTAGGCGTGTTTCAACAACGTTTGAGCCAATACCGATTTAGGGATATTTCCACCTACAAGTCTTTCTTTCAATTCACCGTTTTTGAATACCATCAAAGTTGGAATAGAACGAATTCCTAAGCCAGCAGGAATAGCCGAGTTGGCATCTACGTCCATTTTAGCCACAATTGCTTGACCCTCTACATCACCAGCCAATTCTTCTACAACAGGGCCAATCATTTTACATGGGCCACACCATTCTGCCCAAAAATCTACTAATACAGGTTTGTCTGAATTAATTAGCTCCTGAAAGTTTGCATCAGTGGCTACAACATATTTTCCCATTTTATTTGTATTTTAAATTTAATTTCGACTTCAAATTTAAAACAAATAGCACTACTTTCTTAGTTCCTTGATGCTAAAAATTGCTGTATTATTTTGTGTAAAATGAAGTTGATTGTAAAAAGACAAGACTGGCAATTGTTTGTTTAAAAATCTGATTATCAGTGTTTTATTTGCAAATAATGCCAATCTTATCAAACGTTTATATATGGGTTTATTAGAGTTTAAATACCTGAAAATTAAATGATTACGTTTTATTCGAGAAGTTTGGCGTACATCCCTGTAATTTTGTCCATTTTTTGTAAAATATTACTCGTAATCTTAATCATTTGGGCTACATCTATGCTTTTATTTTCAAAAGTATAGCAGTTTTCGTTGGTACAACGCTCTTCTATTTCTCGCCAGTCGGCTATTACGTTTGCCAGTGCGTCGTCTATATCAAGTGTATTTACGTCCGAAATAATCAGTTTACTAAAGTTTTGTTTGATATAATCGGCAAAGCCCTTGATTTTATCGGGCGTAGTGGCATCAGCAATGCCCCATACGTAAGCTGCATAATAAAAGGTAAGGCGTTGCGAGAGCATCCGTTGGCGACCTGCCACGTTGGTATTTTCGGCAATTGCCTTGGCGATATTTCCGTCTTCTCCATCTTTTTTCGGCATAGTACCGGCGTATTCTACGTAGGCACGCACAAGCTCGTCGCAAGCCATAAGCACACTGGTATTTTTATCCAAAATCAGGCGTGCATTTTCGGGCGTAGGTTCTGCGGTAATGAGCTTTTTGTATTCACGCCAGAGGACTTCTTCTTTGGCTAAATGTGCTTTGATTTTTTCGGTTGGAGCAAAATTAGAAAGGGCTTTGAAGTTTTCTTCAAACAAAATAACAGAAGCCGCTCTTTCTTTTTCTACAGCTTCCACGTTGATTTTCATGCCCATATACACAAAATCTTTGGCCATGCGTTGCGTAAGCATCCGTTGTTTACCCGAAATATTGACCGCCGCACCGAGCGAAAGTTGTGGGATTTCGGTGGCAGCTTGTTGTGCCAACGTAGTAAATGAAATAAAAAGCGCGCTGAGGATGATTGTAAGATTTTTCATAAGATACGCAATTAAAGTGTTTTATGGGTAATCGTGTGTAAATAATTGCACTGGCGATGCCTGAGTGTGAGCCTTGTGTTGGGTATTTTTGAGCAAAGCAGATATAACTACTTTAAAACGAATGCTTTAAAGCAACATCAAAAACCCGAAAAACACAAGTAAGCACGCAAACTTACCAGTCCGATTTGTTTTGTTTAGCCATGTTTTCTTGGTAAAGCTTGAACCAAGTTTTGGCCAAGGGCAAATTTTTGGGAATCGTAGCCGTACCTTTGGCGTATGTATTGCCCAAAAGCCATTGGGCATCGGCATGGCCTTTCTTGGCTACGTCTTCTAAATAACCCAATCCTTTGGGCTCGTTTTTGAGGAGGTTGTCACTTCCTACCAAATACAGGCGGCCTAGTTCAAATTGGGCTTCTTGGTTGCCTTGGCGGTAGGCTTGTTCGAGGTAAGGAAGGGCTTCTTGGGCGTTGCGTTGCAAGCCATGTCCGCCTATCAAATAGAGTTGTCCGAGGTATAAACAAGATAGGGCATCGCCGTCGAAATGGATAGCTTTCAGAAAGTAAGTGGCGGCTTTCTGATAATCTTGTGCCACCGAAGCATTGAGTTGCTTATAGCATAAGCCCATGTTTCGATAGCCCTGTGTGTCCATCAAGGGCGTGTTTGCGTAGGTTTCATACAAAGAAAGGCATTCTCGAATTTGTTTTTTTCGGAATAAGTCATGGGCTTGTAAGAGTTGCTCTTTCGACAACACAACAGGCTTGGCGGTACTTGTTGGTGGTACAGCAATAGCTTTTTTCAAAGCCAGTGGTTTTGCTTTTTTCCCCGAAGCTTTCGCTTTTTTCTTAGCAGGTTTACTTTTGCGAATATGGGAGGATACAGGCCGCTTCTTGACAGGAACGGTCTTTTTCTTTTGTTGTGCTACCGCTATATTGACGCTCCCCCAAGCAATCAATAGGCATAGCCATTTAAACTTCATAGGCAAAAATATGTGTTTTTTAACAGAGTTCCTGTAAACATAAAGAAAGCACCTGACTTGGTCAAGTGCTTTCTCGAAAATTTTATTAATTATTCTAATAATACAATTTTTTATGATTTATGTAAAATATTGAGCTTTTTCACTTAAATGTTTTATAATACCTCTATTTTCTTTAGTAGAAAACAATCAAGCATAAAGCAGGATTTCTGCTTAACCTCCAAGCCCAAAAGCAGTAGCTTGTTATCATAGCGTTTAGTAGGGTTCGTAATAGCGGCGTACCTTGCTCGTAAATTGGTTGAAGATGGGTTTGGTAAATTCGATAAACAGTTGTTGTGGTGCAGGCGGTAGCAGTTCTCGGTTGCGTGTAAGGGCCAATTGCTCCTTGGTCAAGGCTCGCTCGTCGCCATTGAAATTGCCCCATTCGTTTACCCAAACGTATTGGCCAGGTATTTTTTCCCGATGTATCACTTGGTTGCTTGCAAAGTCAATGATTTGCATATCTAGCACGCCGTTTGATGTAACCGTCTTGCGTGATAATGACAATTTGGCAGTGACTTTGTTGTAAACGGGTACTTTTTTTCCATTGACTGTAGCTTCGCCTACTTTTACGCTATCTTTACTCGTAAGCGTTTCGGTATTGGTCGAAATCATGGTTTGTCCCACTACAAAGTCGTCAAATTGTAAGCGAACAATATGCTTTGGCCTGATTTTGAGTTGCGTAGCTTGTTCGGGGGCATAAAATTGTACAAATTGATTTAGGCGTGCATTGGTTTGCAAGTATTCTTGGATTTTATCTTGAAAATACTGGTTACTCAATTGGTACAACCTAGACGTAACAGCCACTTGTTCTACCACCACAGGCAATACCGCCCAGTCGTAAGCTTGGTTGCGTTTTTGTTCGGCATCTTTGTAATGTGGCACAAACGATAAGGCTTTTTGAAAATCGAAATAGGCATTTTTAGCATCTTGGCGGTTTTTTTCTGCCGTTTGTAGCCATTGCGAACCAGAAGCGTAGCGGTCGTCGGCAGCCAAATTCAGGGCCGATTGCAGGGGCTGTACATATTTTTTGCCATCGCCTACGGCTCTGATGCAAGCAGGGCATTGGTCTATGGCTTCGCCAAGTTGGTTCATTGCTTGAAATTCGTCCACTACTTTTTCCCAATGGAAAGGCTCTACCGATTTTTCCCAATTGGCGATGCGGTTGTTGTGATAACGCAAGGCCAAAGGATAAGCCTCCGCCAGTACGGCAAGTGCTTTGCTATTGGTCGGGCTTTTCTGTAACCGTCCCACCGCCGATTGCACGGCTTCATCATAATTGCCTTGTTCTAAAGCCTTTTTACCACTGGTACAAGCCAGCAACATCGTTCCGACGAATGCAAGAGAAACAATTTTTTGTGTCATCAATTTGATTGAGTGTTTAAGTATAAGTTGTGTATTGTGTACCGCATTCCATTGAGCCTTGGTACTGTTGGGTTGTGTTTGGGCAAAAATAGAAATTTTAAGAAAAAAAATGGAAATATTCGTACAAAAGAACGCAGCAACCAAAGAAAATAATACGGTCGGCTATGAATTGAGGAGGTATGTACAAGGAATGTTCGATAAAAATTCGCACAAATACAAAAAATATTAAAATGTTGAGTAATAGATTTTTGGCGTTTGAAACATGTATTTGATGCGGAACTTGCCCCCAAAACTCGACTGAATGTAGTAAATTAGGGCAGCCATTCATGCTTGATGGGAAATGTGTAGTATGGGGGGGTAATTTATCAAGTGTTTATGCTTCTTATTTGATAAGGTTTAGATTTAAACTTGATAAAATAGAGCCTAAGTGTTTATGTATTTGATGAGCAAAAAAACACTAGAATATGAGCAAGAAAATTAACGAAGTAAACACAAGTTTGTTTTTTGAGCTAAAAACGCTTATCGAAACAAGCAAAAGCAATGTAGCTGTTTCGGTCAATGCCGAAATGACGATGCTTTACTGGAATATTGGCAAACGGATAAATGAAGAAATTGGACGGCAAAACAGGGCAGACAGTTATGGCAAACAGATTGTCGCTACGCTGTGGCGACAACTGACAGAAGAGTATGGAGCTTCGTTTTCTGAGAAAAACTTACGAAGAATGATGCAGTTTGCGGAAGTTTTTCCTGATGAAAAGATTGTCGTATCACTGATACGACAATTAAGCTGGACACACATTATTGCACTGATTCCAATAGAAGACCCCTTGAAAAGAGATTTTTATATTGAAATGTGTAAAATAGATAAATGGAGCGTGCGGACATTAAGAGGCAGAATAGATAGTATGCTGTTTGAGCGTACAGCCATCAGTAAAAAAGGTGAAAAAACCATATTGCACGATATTGAGCAACTTAAAAATGAAGAGAAACTCAGTCCTGATTTGGTATTTAGAGACCCTTATTTTTTGGATTTTCTAGGTTTACAAGGTAAATTCTCTGAAAAAGATTTGGAAACAGCTATCTTAGTTGAGTTGCAAGATTTTATCATAGAATTGGGTGCGGATTTTGCTTTTTTGGCACGTCAAAAAAGAATTACAATTGATAATGAAGATTATTACATTGATCTGCTTTTTTATCATCGTAGATTACGCTGTTTGGTAGTGATTGAATTGAAAATAGGTAAGTTTACAGCAGCCGACAAAGGGCAGGTAGAATTGTACTTGCGTTGGTTAGAAAAATATGAAAAGATAGAAGGAGAAAATTCGCCTATTGGATTGATTTTATGCACCGACAAAAACGAAGAACACGTAGAACTCATGCAATTAGACAAGAGCAATATTCGGGTGGCAGACTACCTAACAGAACTTCCTGAAAAAAGGTTATTGGAATCTAAGTTACACCAGTCCATAGAAAGAGCCAAAAACAAAATCATTCAGCAAAAAACAGACAACTATAGCAAATAAAACCAACAAATCCGTTTCTACCTAATTACCTGTTAATTAATCAATTACAAAGGAATATACTTAAAAACACAGACGATACGCTTTGGTATCTACAAAGCTATGATATTCCAGAGCCTATAAAACACAACTATCCGACGTATAAAAACGTTCGTCCAGCTATTGTTCTCAAAGATTTACTAAAGCTTCGTACCATTGTTACGCCATTACTCAAGCCACGTTTTTTGTATGCTTGCATTGCCGACTACTATTGAAAAACACGCAAAAGCCAACCATAACAGACCTAATACGGTACGGTGTACAAGAGCGATACAACAAAAAAGCCCCTTTCAAATGAGTATAAAAGGCAGTTTATCTCTTTTCTTTCCAAAAGTTTATCATTTTAATACTAAAATAAGCACACAATTCTTATCCCCAACATAACAATACGTATCAAACTTATGTCATCAAAGCAAATATCAAACGCTCAAGGTACTTATTTACTGCCCTTTATTCTCATTACTGTTTTGTTTTTTCTTTGGGGCTTTGCCCACAACCTCAACCCCATTTTGATTCCGCACCTCAAAAAGGCTTGCCAGCTCACCGATTTACAATCCGCCTTTATTGATTCGGCTTTTTTTGTAGGGTATTTTGTGATGGCTATTCCCGCAGGTTTAGTGATGAACCGCTTTGGTTATAAATCAGGCATTATTTTGGGACTCATTATTTTTGCAGGCGGTGCATTTTTGTTTTATCCAGCGGCAGCTACTCGTACTTATGCCTTGTTTTTGATGGCCCTGTTTATCATTGCTAGTGGTTTAACTTTCCTCGAAACAGCCGCCAATCCTTACGTGACTGTGCTAGGCGATGCCCATACAGCCACCCAAAGGCTCAATCTTTCGCAGTCGTTCAACGGTTTGGCGGCTTCTCTCGCACCTTTGGCGGGTAAATATTTTATTTTGACCGACACCCAAATCAGCGAAGCACAGTTGAGTACCTTATCGCCCGAAGAAGCCAATGCCCTGTTGACGCACGAAGCCGAGAGTGTTCAGGTGCCCTATATTATCATTGGATTAGTGGTATTGTCGGTAGCTTTGGTACTTTGGAAAACCCATTTACCCGAAATTAAAGAAAACGACGAGCAAAGCAATGCAAAGGCTGAAGGAAGTATTTTTCAACAAAAAAACCTTATATTGGGTGTATTAGCACAATTTTTCTACGTAGGTGCACAGGTATGTGTGTCGAGTTTCTTTATTCGATTTTTGGGAAAAACGGCTGCCATTGCCGAAAAAGATGCCGCTGGATATTTGTCGTTGGCGTTGTTGTGCTTTATGGTAGGGCGTTTCTTGGGTACGTTCCTGATGCGATATGTTGCTCCCAACCGTTTGTTGGCAATTTATAGCGTTTTCAATGTGGCACTTTTGGCGGTGGCTATTACGATGGGTGGGATGTTTTCGATTTATGCCCTTGTAGGAGTAGAGTTTTTTATGTCTATTATGTTCCCTACGATTTTCTCTTTGAGTATTCAAGGATTGGGCAACCAAACCAAACTAGGCTCTTCGTTGGTGATTATGTCGATTGTGGGCGGTGCGATTTTCCCTGTTATCATGGGACGTATCTCCGACATGACCGATATTCAAACGGCTTATATCGTACCGCTTTTGTGCTTTTTTGTGGTCTTGTATTTTGCTTTAAAAACGAAAGGAGAAAAAGGCATCAGCGTAGGCGGAGGACATTAGGATATGGATACGATTCTTGTGTAAATGATATTTTCTTAATAGTATATTTTAAAGAAAAAAGACCTTCAATGAATAATATTTGTTATGAAACAATTTGCTTTATGTCTTGATTTAAAAGACGATGCCGAACTGATTGCTGCCTACGAAGCGCATCATAAAGCTGTATGGCCCGAAATCCTTGCCAGTATTACCGACTCAGGGATTCAACAAATGGAGATTTTTCGCTTAGGGAATCGGCTTTTTATGTTGATGCAAACCAACGACGATTTTTCGTTTGAAGCCAAAGCCCAAAAAGATGCTGTCAACCCTACAGTACAGGAATGGGAAGCCCTGATGTGGCAATACCAACAAGCCTTACCCACGGCAAAGCCCGGCGAAAAATGGCTTTTGATGGATAAAATTTTTGATTTAAAAGCCGTATAAACGAAAAGGAGGCTGACTCAAAACTTGTTTTAGAGTCAGCCTCCTTTTCGTTTAGGCAATAGCTTTCTTAGTTTTCATTTTGGGCTGTTCGTTGCCAATGCTATGATAAATACCCTTCAATCGTCTAAATTTACTTTTTTGGTACACTAGCTTATCGTAATAGTCGGCGTATTGTTGTTTCCAACTATACACCGTTGATACAGGAATTCCCTTTTCTCGGGCTACGGCGTTCATACTTTTGCCATCAATCATCTGGTTTAATACTTCGAGTATCAAATCCATTGCATATTTCATTTTCATTGCTCGTGGTTAATTTGGTTATTGGGCAAATATGAGCGTAATTTTTTTTTTCTCATATAACCAAAAAGACAATAACATAACCATGAAGCTATTTTATTACGAAAGGATATTATTCGTACTTGTTACGACAGTTGAGCGTCGTCATAGAGGGTTTTCAGTCGTTTGAATTTGGCTTTGGTATCTTCTTCTGTGGGTAAAGCAGGCTTTTTGGGAAAGGCATTATTCATGCTTGTTACGGTACTGGTAAAAGCACCTCGCACTTTTTCTGCCAAGCGAGCAAAATCATAGTTTTGAAAAAGAGACGCATCTCCTTGGTTTGTTAATTTAGAAGTTTGCATAACGATATAGTTTTAGTGAATATTGGGAGGTAAGTAAGATAAACACAAAGCTACAGTTTTGTATTCTCCTGCTTTTATATTTATATCAAAATTGATGCCATACCAATGGTTTTATTTAAAATTTACTTAGGGCATTTTCGATATATCCCAACAATACACTTTTTTCGACGGGTTTATCAATAAATCCCAGAATATCGTGCTGTTGAAGTTGGTCTTGGTAGGTATAATAGTCGTTAGATGAGGTAATTATCACTTTTATTTGTTTACCTGCTGGGTTGTCGTAAAAATGTTGCATCAGAGCGAGGCCGTCCATGATGGGCATTTCGATGTCGAGGCAAAGAATAATATTTTTTTCAGCAATTACCTGTAAGAGCTCTAACACGTGCTGGCCGTTAGAAGCTTCATAGATAGGCAATTGTATCGTGTCGAGTTGTCTTCTAATAGCAAACCGATTAAACTTTAAATCATCGGCGATAATAATGGCAACCGTTGGGTTCATTTAGGTAAGTTTTTATAAATAGCCATGCTTGCGTTGTACTGCGTAACTATATATTTAGAACGGGTAATATAACCATGCGAGGATAATCGTGGTTTTAAACGAAATTTTTCTATACAAAGAAATACATATTCGTGCGGACTATCGCAAACCGAAAAGCTTTTTTTCTAACAAAAAAGCTTTTTTTAGTTCAATTACTTTTAGTTCTTGCCTTGGCTAGGCAGGCGTATCGAATACCAACGCTTTTTCCACTTGTAAGCTAATCCATTCAAAATCAGCATGGTTGTTTACATAGTCTAAATGATTTACATCTATTATCAAGAGTTTGCCTTGGGTATAATTATTGATAAATTGCTCATAATGGGCATTCAAATCAGACAAATATTGTGCCGAAATATTATGCTCAAAATCTCGGCCTCGTTTTTGAATCTGACTAAGCAGTTTGGGCAAATCAGCCTTGAGGTAAATGGTCAAGTCGGGGGCTTTGACTGTTTGCATCATCAGGTCGAAAATGCCTTTGTAGGTAGCATAATCGTTATCGCTCATCACACCCGACTGGTAGAGGTTCATCGCAAAAATATAGGCATCTTCATAAATAGTACGGTCTTGTATAATACGCTTGTTCGATTGCTGGATTTGTACCACTTGTTCGTATCGACTTTTCAGAAAATACATCTGTAAATGAAAAGCCCAACGAGGCATATCTCCGTAAAATGGGGCTAAATAAGGATTGCCTTCGACGGCTTCAAACAACACTTCCCACCCAAAATGGGCTGCTAATTTAGAAGCAAGCGTAGTTTTGCCTGCACCGATATTTCCTGTAACTGCAATGTGCATTTTGTTGATTTACGTAAAATGAGTTATTTGGCTATCAGCAGCAGGGGTTTGCTACTAAAAGACAAATCTCAAAATTACGTTGCAATCTTGGTATAAACAAATGATGCTTGCGGAGGAGTTGACCGAATAAAAGCTTTTGTGTAACTTTGCACCCGTCAATAGGTACTGTATATGTGTATCGAAGGGCATTTAAGCTATTTTATCCATCTGTAACTCATGCTGAAGATGAAGCCATACAGGGTAATTTTATATTACAACTACACGCCCATTCCAGACCCAGAGGCGTATCGTGAAAAACATCACCTGTTTTGTATCGAAAATCAATTGTTGGGTCGTATTATTGTAGCACCCGAAGGGCTCAACGGCACGGTTTCGGGGCTTGCCGAAGACTGCGAAAAGTATATGCGGTGGCTCGAAAACGACCCTATTTTTGCTGGAAGTAATTTCGATTTTAAGGTAGAGGCATACGATAATCATGCTTTTGCCAAGTTGCACGTGCGTGTAAAAGACGAGATTGTCAACTCCGACCTTCCCGTAAACCCCCATGTCCGCACGGGTAAGCATCTCGAACCAAGCGAGTTTAAGGCATTACTCAAAAACGACCCCGATGTGGTATTGGTCGATATGCGTTCTAACTATGAACACGCTGTGGGTAAATTCAAAGGAGCGATTACCTTCGACATGGAAACACTCCGAGAACTGCCCGAACACGTGCATGAAATAGAGCACTTGAAAAACAAAAAAGTGATAACGTATTGTACGGGGGGCATTAAATGTGAAAAAGCTTCGGCGTATTTGCTCGAACAAGGGTTTGAAAATGTGTATCAGCTTCATGGTGGTATCATCAAATACGGCTTAGAAGAAGGAGGCGAAGATTTTGAAGGCAAATGCTATGTGTTTGATAACCGTGTGACAACCGATGTCAACCAAGTGAATCCAGTCATGATTTCTCGTTGTCATATCTGCCATACGCCATCCGACCACATCGTCAATTGTGCCAATCCTACTTGCAACGAGCACTTGGCGATTTGTCCGAGTTGTTTAGAAAAAATGGAAGGGGCGTGTTCAGAAGCTTGCAAAAACCATCCTCGTAAGCGGCCCTACAATCCGAAAGGCTATTACAGCAAGGAATCTGATAATTATTCGCCAGCGTTTGGCTTCAAGAGCCGTCAAAAAACAAAGGTTGAGGTCAGCAACATTGCAGCATTGAAAGTGCAGACTTTTGAATAAAAAAGGGTGAGATGTCTTTGATTTCGGATGATTGCGTTAAACGATTTTATCAAAAAATAAAGTCATTTTAACCAACATCCGAAATCAAACATCTGAACGGTGCTATCAAAATTTATTCGTAAATCAATTCTTTTCGTTGTGTAAACAAGTGCTGATTGCTGCTATAGCCTTTAAACTTAGTTAAGAGTTGTGTCGGATACCCTTCTTCGTTGTATTGATAATCATATTGATACGGGACGTTCATCGGGATATTGCCGTGGTATCCTTTTTCTGATGCAATCATATTGTTTTTAGAAAGATTGGTCAAAAACAAACTATACACGCCAATCACAGCATAAGGATTGATGTGGCTATCGAAGTTATACTTGCCTGTTTCGCCAGTCCCCGTAGCTCCTTGGGCATATTCTTCTACGATATTTGTACCCACCCGATAAAAAGTGTAATCCATCGTCATGTTGTTGTCGAAGGTATAATGAACACTCACCTTTTCTCTGCTGCTTTCGGTGGCATAAGTAATGCTTGCCAAGGTTTGCTGTCCGTAGCGTTTTTCGCTGATAGCTTTGACACGCCCTGCGTCGTCGTAGTTCAATTCGGTCACTCCAACAGGACTTTGGTTTTCGTCGAAATAAAAGACCTTTGTCAACAAGCTGCCATTCCATTGGTACAAATGTCGCCCCATGTATTGTAACACGCCTTTATTTGCTTGGCTCACATCAATGTATTTGAGTTTTCCATTAGGATAATAAGTGTAAGTGCGTTGGGTTTCTAGGGTTTCTTGGTTGTTGGCGATGGTATAAATATTTTCTTGGCTTAGTTTTTGTACTTCTTTTGCCTTTCCTAAAGTAACAACCGTTGTATTTAATGCCTCCGCTTGGGTGAGGGTACGCTCGTCATGAATGCCCCATTTGTCTAAGCTCAACTTGATACGTGCGTATTTTTTGGGCAACGACACAAGGTTTGTCCCTGCTTGCAAGGTAGCTGTTTGCTCGTATAAATGGTTTTGTGTATCCCAAGCCGAAATCTTGACACTGGCAGGCAAATCGCTGTAGTGGTATTCACCCACTTGAATAGACACATTGACTTTCAGGCCAAAATTGGCATCCGAAATGGGTTCGGTTGGGGTATTGTTTGCAGGTGAGCGGGGTTGCAGGGTTTCGTCGTTGCAAGCTCCCAATAGTACCAAACCGACAAGTGTAGTCAATAAAAATGTTTTCTTTTTCATTTGATTGATGGTAATTAAGCGTTTAAAGTATCAGTGAAAATCGCATCACTACACAAAAGAGTGTTTTTATGTATCAATCGTTGGAAAAAGAAGGCTAAAAAACAATAATGCTCTATTAGCGGTTTTATGACTGGATGAATGGTCAAATCACTGTATCAATTGCAACGACCATTCTACTGAAGAGCAGTAGTTTATTGAAGAAAATGACGATACAAAAGCCGAAAAGTAACGTTGGGGAAATATTTTTTTTAACAAAAAAGCATATTTTGTTTTTTATCTAAACTTTAGCTTCTATATTGAACTAAAATCATTCACGATAATTGAATTATAATCCTGATAACAAAACAATGGAGGTGTTTATCGACTAAAAACTACAATGAACCCTAATTATATTTTCACAGACGTATTCCAATCATTTAGCAACAATCAACTTATAATTTATCGGCAGAAAATTGTCGAAAAGCCCACAAAAACGACAGAAAAACGAAAACATTCATGATTGCACGCCGTTTGTGTGCAATTTTGTTTCATCAAACAACAAGCATTTACCCTTTTATTCATCTTTAATAACAATTAACATGAACCGCAAAGTTATATTATCTCTCTTTTCGCTAGTTACGGCAAGTATCTTGTACAGTTGCGTACCTGACGTTAATTCGACAGATACTACACCCGAAACTGATATGGAAAAATTGAATGTTCCTACTAATTTTAATTTCAATACTTCTCAGGATGTAAGCTTTAGTTTAGGGGCGTTTGATAACGCCGATGCTCCCATTTCGGGCGTGATTATGTCGGTGTATAGTTACCCAGACGATTCCTTGCTTTTCAAAGGCATCACCACCGACGACGGTAAGCTTGTTATGACTCAGAAAATTCCAACTTTTGTTAATAAAGTAACCATTCGTCCTGATTATATCGGTTTACCTTATGAATATGTAGTAGATGTAAGCAGTAATGTAGAAGTAAGCTTTGGTGGAAAAACGCCAACTTTAAAAGAAAACGCTGTGATTTCGGCTAAAGCCGCTTCAAGTTTGAAAGTTGATGCCACTACTGCACAGACGTATCCAAGTATGAACTATCTTGGTAATTTCACCTCAAGTGGTGTGCCTCGTTATTTGGAAAAAGACAGAGATGTTATTTCTAAAACATTTTTAGAATACATCAATGCCAGTGTGCCAGAAAGCAAGTCTGTTCCTAAATTTCACCCAGATTATTTGAATAGCAATAACCGCAACTTTTTGTATATCAAAGAATTATCGGATGTTTATATCACATTTGTACACGAAGGAGCTGGCTGGGTGAATACCTTATGTTTTTATACCTTCGACCCACTCAATCCGCCTAAAACAACTACCGATATTAGTAAAATGACCGTTATTTTTCCTAACGTTTCTTACCAAGGTAGTGGTGGAGGATTGATTTCAGGTGATAAGGTAAAAATTGGTCGCTTTCCTGCTGGTACAGGCATTGGCTTTGCTCTGCTCGGCAACTCTTGGATTGCCTCAAACAGTACTGTAGGCAAAGGATATTACGCCAATTTCTCGCATGATGATTTAAACGTAGAAGTTGATAAAACCCTACGCAGACATTTGATTGCCCTAAACGACCCAACCAGTAAAAGAATGTTGCTCGCCTACGAAGATGTAAGCCGTGAAGCGAGCTCCGACAACGACTTTAATGATGCTATTTTCTATGCTACGTCGAATCCTGTGCAAGCCATTGATACCGACAATGTACCTATTGTAGATAGCCCTAAAGATACCGATGGCGACGGCGTAGGCGATACTCGTGACGAATACCCAACCGACCCAACCAGAGCTATCAATAGCTATGTGCCAGGCAAAAATTCATACAATACCTTGGCTTACGAAGACTTGTGGCCTATTCAAGGGGATTATGACTTGAACGACTTAGTAATCAATTATCAGTTCCAAGAAGTCTTGAACGCTAAAAACCAAGTAGTTGACCTCAAAGCGAAGTTTTATGTAAAAGCAATTGGGGCAAATTATACCAATGGTTGGGGCTTCCAATTGCCAATAGACCCATCGCTCGTGAAGTCGGTAACGGGTAATTCATTGACAGAAGGCGTAATCAAAACCAATGCCAACGGTACAGAAGCCAGTCAAAAATATGCCAACTTTATTGTTTTTGACAATGCGTTTAAGCAAATGAAATCGAGTGGTGGTTTTATTAATACGACCCAAGGGTCTAGTTTGGTAGCACCAAAAGACACTATCCGTTTGACGATTAATTTCTCGACACCAATCAATAAAAGTTCGTTTGGTACAGCTCCTTATAATCCTTACTTATTTAAGAGCAACGAGCGTGGCAAAGAAGTACATTTACCTAACCAAGTTCCCACAAGCAAAGCTACATTGAGCTTGCTTGGGACAGGTCAAGATGCTTCTTCTATTACCAAAAATATTTATTACAAAACAGCGAAAGGACTTCCTTGGGCGGTAGATTTCTCAAGTGACTTTAAGTATCCACTCGAAACCGTACCTATCATCAATGCCTACAACAAATTTGCAGCTTGGGCAGAAAGTGGCGGTACGTTATATCCCGATTGGTATTTGCAAAGCAAGGGATATTTTGATTCAACAAAGCTATATCAGGGTAAATAATATATAGAGGGTAATTTAGAAAAGGGCTATCAGATTGATAGCCCTTTTTTTAGGCTTGCCGAAAGGCTGCTAATTGCTCGAAAGCTGGTAGTAGGTTTTGTGTCAGTTGTTCAAACAAAGCGAAAAGTTGCTGATATTGAGGGTAATGCACTAAATTTGGCGGGCAAGCCTGCTCGTATCGAACGGCATTGACTGCCTGTGGCAAATCGTTGAATACGCCTAGTTTTGTGAGCGTAAGTAACGCCATGCCTGTGCCTACGCCGTCGTCGGTATTAGGATGAATGGTTTTACCAAAAATATCGGCCAACGTTTGGGTAATCATTGGATGTGTAGATGCCGAGCCATTTAATACAACCGAATCGAAACGATGAATTTGATGCAAGGTTTGGGCAATGCTATAAATTTCGAGCAATACACCTTCGAGTGTTGCACGCATCAAATGAGCCGTTTGGTGGTTGATGTGCAGGCCCAAATACACTCCACGAGCGTTGGCATTCCAAATGGGGGCTCTTTCTCCCAATAAATAAGGTAAAAACAACAGCCCATCGGCCCCAATGCTTATTTCACGGGCTTTTCTGAACAATTCTTCTAGCACTTCTTCTACGCTTTCTCCCTGCGAAAAATCACCCATTTGTCGAGCAAACCAATCGAATACTACGCCAGCGTTATTGCTTGGCCCCCCCGATACATAATATTGTTCGTTGAGAATATAATTGAAAAAACGGGCTTGTGGGTCTTCTATGGGCTTTTGTCCTACTATCCTCACCGCCGCACTTGTGCCGATGCTCACCGTTACTTGTTTTTTACCCAAAATACCTGCACCTAATGTTGCCATACAGCCGTCGCTTCCGCCTAAAATAAGGGTTGTATTTTCTGAAACACCCCAAGAAAAAGCATACTCTTTTTTAAGTTTCAAACCATCGTACATCACCGAAGCTACTTCCGACAAATGATGTGCTTTGATGCCTGCAAAGGCCAAGGCTTCGATTTCCCAGCTACGAGTATAGATATTGAATAAGCCCGTTGACGAAGCGATGCTTTCATCCACTAAATATTGTCCTGTAAGTTGAAAAATAATGTATTCTTTCAACGAAATGTATTTATCGGTTTTGGTCGTAATGGCTGGTTGGAGTTGCTTGAGCCAAGCAATTTTCATCAAAGGCGACATCGGGTGAATGGGCGTACCCGTTGCCCGATATACTTCTGCTGCCTTGCCCGATGCCTGCAAAGCCTTGACTTGTGCCGTACCTCGGTTGTCGGCCCAAATAATTGCCTTGCCTAATGGCACGCCATGTGCATCAATAGGCAGCACGCTGTGCATCGAACCCGTAAAACAAAAAGCTTGTACGGCGTATTGTTGCGGTATGACAAAGGTGTTCAGCAGGTTTTTAATCACAAACAGCGTCGTGACAAACACCTGTTCGGGGTCTTGTTCGCTCCAATCAGGTTGCGGATGAAAAGTAGGGTAGCTTGCCTTTTGGCTATACAAGGCAATGCCATCCATCGAATACACATGAGCTTTTACAGCCGAAGTATTAATATCTATACAAATAATGCAAGCCTTCATTTTTAGGGATTGTTTTTTCTGAAATCTCTTGGCGTATAGCCTGTTAATTTTTTAAAAGTAGAAGAAAAATGTTGCGACGAATAAAAGCCTGTTTGAAAAGCAATGTCGGTCAAACTGTTTTCTGTACTTTTCAACAGCCGCATGGCTTCCGAAATACGAATATTAATTAAGTAATTTAATGGCGAAAAGCCCGAAAACCGCTTTACTTTTTCGCTAAAAGCAGTTGTCCCTAAACCCACCAAGCCCGCCATTTCTTCTACCGTCCAAGGGTGTTCGAGGTTGTTTCTCAAGCTTTGTTCTAATTTAAGAAACGTCTGTGGAAAATCCCGTGGGTCATGTTCTTGCTTACTCATTGCTCGGACTACAGTTAAGAGTATTTCATCGACCAACTGCCTTACCCGTGTACGATACCCCAATTCTTGTTCGGTTAGCTCTTGAGCCAAGGTTTCAAACAAAGGAAATAAACGTTTGAAACGAGGCAACACCGGTCGATTATTTTGTCCTAAAATTTTCCCAATAATGCGTTGGTCACTTGTGGGCAACTGACTCCATTCTCCTAAGCTAAACAATCCGTTGGCTTCGAGCGAAGCAGGGATAAGTTGCAATTGCATAAATGCCCCGATTTCGGTGTGTCCTTTGGTACTGCCCATTGCTTGCCAAGGGCATACAACAAGGGCATCGTTGGGGTACAACAAATACGCTTTGTTGTCTATTTTCCAATCGAAACGTCCTTCTTGAATACCAAACAAACGCAAGCCATCTTTGTGTTCGACGGGCATCGAGTGCAAGGTTATTTGTTGAACTTTTTGATAGGTAAACGACGCAATAAATGGAAATTCCTCTAACAACGCCGTATCACCTTGATATAACTCAAATGGATTCATGCTTGATTAATTATCTCGCTTATTTTAAGCACTGCCTATTACCTTGAAAGCCTTTAAAATAGCATTAACTATCTATAACAAAGTACGAAAAATAGCGTCTATAAATAGCAATTAACGAATTTTAATTTGAATAAATATTATATTATTCAACACCGAAGGAAAATGAAAATACTTCTACTAAAGTTGATTTTGAGAAAAAACCTTTGGAACTACAGCGTATGATGACGATTTTACTAGACAGATGGCGTGTCAGAGATAAAAGAAACTGCTCGATACAAGCAGTTTCTTGATATTTTATGGGAGTGTTTGGGCTAGTTCAGTTAGTATTTTTCAAAACGAATATCAACTGGGGGATTCTTATATTTCTTAACTAGGAAATAGAAGGCAAGAAGCGATAAGGCACTGCCGAGTATCAATATACCCCAAGGTGTGATTTTACGACCAAGTAAAATACCAATGCCCGATAGTAATGCACTTTTGCCATGACCTATCGAAATATTTTCTCCGTTATAATCAGCCAAGGAATTTGAAAACCAAAGGGCTGTTAAAGCTACCAACACCAGTGTTGTAAGAAGATTGTATTTTATAGCGTTCAAAGGCGTTTGGATAACCTCTTTCTTTTTTAAGCTTGCTTTAGAGGAAATAATATCGACAAAATACGTAAAGTCATACCCATGTTGAAATAAAAATGGGTATTCTTCTTCCTTATTTTTGGAGTTATACCAGAAAAGTGTACACGTAGTTTGGTTCTTTTCTTGCTCGTAACTAACGCCTGCAATGTTTTTTATAGGAATTTTTTGAACTAAATTAAAGGTACTTTCGCTTTCTGTCGCTTCTACTTTAAATTCGGTCACATCTCTAAACTTTTTCGCTTTAGCATAATAGACAAATTCATTATCAATCATGAGGCTTTTATTACTTTCTGCAAGCTCAAAAATACATGGTTGCAAGAGATGGTTGGCATTATTGGTCATTGGTAGAAATATTGAATCAGGGAAGATAAGGTATTTACCATCTACTAGGATACGTTCAAAATATTGTAATAAAAAGGCAATGGTATATTGAAAATATGCTAGTAGATAGATTTAAGATGTTTATTTACAAAGGATTACCCCTTAATTATTAGGGTAGTCTTTCCAATTGTTCTCTGTAGGATTGACCTTGTAAATACCTTCTTGATAAGGCTTTGGAATTTTACTCAGTTCTGAGTCGAGATAATTCCATTGTTCTTGCGTCACTTTGCTCAATCGTGCTGTCAATACTTTCACATTGGTATAACCCAAATAAACAGGCTTAGGGTCGAAATCTTCAAAAAATGGATATTCTCCGGTATCATGTATTTGGTAGCCTCCAAAGGTTGCTATTGGGTCGCCGACTTCTAATGGCTTTCCTTCTATTTTACGCAGTTTTGTTCCAATGATTCTGACAATTGGAAAGTTGCCACTGCCTTTACTTAAATTCGTGGCAACAGCAATCAAAGTGGGATTAACAGCTACAACACGCCCATGATTAAAGTCGCAACCTCGCATATTCCTGTCCTGAATCCACCAATAAAACCAGTTTGCAAACAGGAAAAATAGCGTATGGATGAGGTTGTAGCCTCCAAATTTAAAAGTAACAAAGCCTGAAATTAGTAATCCAAAGAACCAAGTTAAAGACCATGTGGGATAAAATTTAATCCATTGTAATTTATTTACTGAATAATTGGTAGGGTTTGATGATTGAAAGCTCATGCGTGCGTAAGTTTTAGTAGATGTTTATTTGCTCAAATATAATCAGAATAAACATACAAAACAATGGGCATAAGTGTTGATATAAGACTAAAAAGCATTTCATCCGAAGAAAGACTAATTAGTTTATATTGATTAGCCTATTTTATATAAAAAAATGCAGACAGAAAGCACGCTATAAATAGCAACTAACGAATTTTAATTTGAATAAATATTATATTATTCAACACCGAAGGAAAATGAAAGTATCCTTTCTTGCTCTTGCATAATTTTGAATCATCAAATATGACCATTGAGTGCAAAACCCTTCAGTAACATTTAATCACATGGCAAAGCCGTATGTATAAGCGGCTTTCCATGTATATATTACGTATCCAAAAAACACAATACATATACAAAATTTTGCCCAATATGGGCTTCATTCTTTTTAAATAAGCAAGAGGCTGTTTCAAAACTTGTTTTGGAGTCAGCCTCTTGCTTATTCAGTTGAGAGAAAAAAAAAACACCTTGCCTAAACAAGGTGCTTACGTGACGATGGGGAGACTCGAACTCCCATGCAGGAACCTGCACTACCCCCTCAAAGTAGCGTGTCTACCAATTCCACCACATCGCCGTGCTTTGATGATGCAAAAGTATTAAGAATAAATGTATTTGCAAAATACTTTTTATGCCTTTCTCGAATAAAAAAACAAGCTTTTGTTTAAGTATTTGAAAATCAGAAATTAATTTAGCACAAAAATTTTAAACTTTTTTTGAATGGCATTAGAACTAATAGGTACACTCGTGAAAGTGCTTCCCGAACAAACAGGAAGCGGAAGAAATGGACAGTGGGTTAAGCAAGATTTTGTGATTGAAACCCAAGAACAATACCCTAAAAAAGCTTGTTTTTCGGCTTGGGGTGATAAAGCCCAAGAACTAAAGCAGATAGCTTTGGGCGATAAACTTAAAATTACATTTAGCGTCGAATCTCGTGAATACAACGAGCGTTGGTACACCGATTTGCGTGCTTATAGAATAGAATCGGCGGAGGCTACGGGTTATCAACAGGCACCGGCTGCTCCTGCGGCAAGCCCTCAAACGGCTACTTTTAGCAGTAGTAATGCCTTGCCGTCATTTAGCGAAGATGACCAAGATTTGCCTTTCTAAGGCTAAGTAAGCGAAGGGCAGAGCAATAAACGCTCTGCCTTTTTTATTGTTACTTTACTGGGGTCTGAAACCACTCGGGCTTGGTGACATAAATGTTTGCCCGTAATTCGTTGAGAATGGAATATAGCCCAAAATAAGTTCGGTTGACATACAAGCCATGCTGCGAGCCTCTGGCTACTTTTGAATTACGTAATTCTTCTACTTTTTGCAATTTATCAGCAAAATCATAGACCTGCTCAAAATAGGCATCGTCGGCAAAGTCGAAGTGCGTATCTCCAAAAGGTTTACCCAACAAATAAATCATTTCCTTGAACAAATTGGTGAAAAATGCTGCTTCTTCGGCAGTATCGCTTGGCACAATAAACTCAAGGGTTTCAAAAATTTCACTGGTTTTTTGGGTATCTTCTAGCGTAGCAAAATTGATTAATGCAAAATAATTATCATAAAATTGCTCAGGTATTACCTTGATGCACCCAAAGTCGATAACGCCCAAGCGTCCGTCGGATTGTAGGAGAAAATTGCCCGGATGAGGGTCGGCGTGGACTTGTCTGAGCGTATGGATTTGAAAATGATAAAAATCCCAAAGGGCTTGTCCTATTTTATTCCTAATTTCTTGCGAAGGGTTGGTTGCTAGAAACTCTTTCAGATGCAAGCCATCGAGCCAATCCATCGTCAAGATTTTTTCGCAAGAAAATTCAGGATAATATTTCGGAAAAAAAAGCCCTGGAATATGGCTGCACGCTTCCGAAATTTCTACCGAGCGTTTGAGTTCTAATAAGTAATTGGTTTCTTCTAAAAGGCGTTCTTCTACTTCTCCCATGTAGCGTTCAACGTCTTTATCGTTGAGACCAAACATCGCAATGGCAATGGGTTTTACCATTTTCAGGTCGGCACCAATACTTTCGGCAACGCCGGGGTATTGAATTTTCACCGCTAGTTTTTTCCCCTCTTTCCAAGCTTGGTGTACCTGTCCGATAGAAGCCGCATTGGCCGCCGCTATGCTAAATTCGTCGAATAATTCAGACGGCGATTGCCCAAAGTATTTACGGAAGGTTTTTACAACCAAAGGCCCTGAAAGCGGTGGGGCAGAATACTGCGACATGGCAAATTTTTCTCGGTAAGCACGAGGCAATAAGCCTTTGTCCATGCTCAACATTTGCGTTACTTTCAATGCCGAGCCTTTAAGTTCGCTCAACGAATCGTAAATATCTTCGGCATTGTTTTGGTGTAATTCTTCTTTGGAAGTGTTGGGGTCGATAATTTTCTTTACATTGTGCTTGATGTAATTTCCTCCAATTTTTACGCCTGTTTTGACAAACTGGGTGGCTCTGGCTACTTTGCTTGTCGGGATAGAATTTTGTTCTTTCATAAAAGGCACTGCTGCGTGGCATAACCACGAAGCTTTATCGGTTTTGATAAAGAAATTTGGCAAAATCTAAGACCGAATCGAGGGCTGTACTTCCGATTAAATCGAAAGAGGTATTTACAGCTTTCTCTATCATGGCATCGGTTCTTTCAAAACCTTTCGACTTATCTTTGACCCAAAAATCAAGAATCATCAATAATTGTAGCCAAAAGGCATCGGGGTAGCGTTCGTCAAGAAATTTGCGAGAACGCACTTCTTGGCTTTCTTTTCCTTCCGATACCAAATCTTTGAGAAAATGCTTGAATGCTTGCTTTAAATCTGTCAGAAAAGTAGGCGTTTGCAGTTTGCGTTTGTCAATCAAACGCCAAGTTTGGGCTGCATAGCTGCGGTTTTGTTTGAGTACTTCCATCCATGTATAATAAAATGCCAATACCTTTTCTCTGACACTGTACGTGGCATAAATGGGGTCGTTCTGTAATTTTTGTACGGTTTCCTGAAAAAAACCGAGCCAAATGTCACTTTCTAGTAATTCAAAGGAATTATAAAATTCATAAAAATCACTTTCATTCATCTTGAGCTTTTTGGTAAAGCTGTAAATAGAAGTTGGCTGGCTTCCATTTTCAAGAAAATACTCAATGTAGGCTTCTTTAATTTTAGTTGCTCTTTCCATAATGAGGTAGTTCTGCTGTGTCGTACCGAGGGCTTTGCTGCCCTATTTTGATAACAATTCGTAGGAAGTAATGTTTACTTTTCGCTAAAAAAATTATCATCCAATACAATACTATCATCAAATAGCCCTACGTTTATTAGCGTACCAAATATAACCGCTGAATCGCCGAGGCGTTGTCGTCGGTTGTAATACGCACAAAATAAATGCCATTGTGCCAATTGCTAGTGCTGAGGGTCAAGTACGTAGAACCAGTGAGGGTAAAGGCATTGTTATATACTTGTGTCCCTTGTATCGAAAATACTTGTAGCTGGGCGTTGTGTATGCCAGTATAAGAAATTTTTACATTGGGATTATTAACCGAAGGATTGGGCTCGATGGCAAGTGTAAGGGTGTTGCTTTCTGGTAGCACCAAGTTGGCATTGACCAAGGCTTTTCTTCTGGCACTGAGCGTTAGGGCCATGCGGGTGCGTGTTTTCTGGTCGTTGGTAAACAGATTCATACAGGCATCTGGCGAATAATCCATGTAATTTTCAATCTGATTGCTCACTTTTACGCCATTGCAGGTGGAAGTCAGGGCATTGCAATTGGTATTAAGGTTGAGTTTTTCAATGGTTGGTGTATCGGCACAATAGTCGTTGCCACATACTTGGTCGCCGTTGGTATGTAGTAGCCCCAGCCAATGGCCAATTTCGTGGGTGGTGGTTCGGCCTAAATTATAGACCGACGACAGCGTACCGCAACATTTACCAAAATAGCGAAAATCAATGACTACGCCATCGAAGATTTTTTGTAAGGCAAGGTCGCTTTGGTCACTTCCTAAGCCATCAAGAAAACTATCGAACGGAAAGCCCGACGAGCCAATGGCTGTTCCACTCGACCGGGTAACGTAAATATTGAGGTATTTCAGTGGATTCCACGTAACAATTTGTGCCAATTGTGCGGTTTCGCTGATAAAGTCGAAATTACTTTTGCTTGTATAATGCCTAGTAATGCCTTTGGTGGTTTCGCCCGTGGCCAGCGAGTCGGCAAGATAAAATTCTATTTGCATATCGGTACCCACAGGATTGGTATTCCAGCCGTTTGTACCGCTTTGGCGGCGATAATCTTCGTTGAGTACGGCAATTTGAGAGGCAATTTGGGTATCTGAAATATTCGGATTATTGCTACCGCCGATTTGTCCAGAAGCCGTGTTATGGATGATATGCACTACCACGGGAATCCGAATGGTTTCATAACTTGCCATACGCAATTGCGTTGCGGTTTGTTGGAGTTGTTGTAATTGTGCCTCAAAACGAGCCTTACGCTGCTGCCAAGCAGGCAATTGTACCGACAGGACAGAATCTTGGTGAGCAACGCCACATTTGTCTTGGGCTTGGGTCGAAAGAGAAGAAAGAAATACGAATAAAAAAAGATAGAAATAATGTTTCATTATAAATAGAGCTAGTACATGAATGCTTTTTTTAGCAGACAGGCAAAAAATACCAAACGTTGTATGATAACGATAAAACTTTATATTTTTATGCGTTGAGCTTAGGAATAATCATGTACTAGCAGGCTTTACTACCGTGCTGCTTTTTCGGCATCTGCTTTATCGTAGGCCGTAATGATGTCACGTACCAAACGGTGTCGCATTACATCTTTGCCGTCTAGTTCGATGAATGCAATGCCCGGAATGCCTTGTAAAATTTTATACGCTTCTACCAAACCCGATTTTACCTTGGTAGGCAAGTCAATCTGCGACTTATCGCCTGTGATGATGACCTTTGAGTTGATGCCCATACGAGTCAAAAACATTTTCATTTGCATAGGCGTAGTGTTTTGGGCTTCGTCTAATAAAATGAAAGCATTGTTGAGCGTTCGGCCACGCATATAAGCCAACGGGGCAATTTCGATAACCCTGTTTTCGAGGTAAAATTTGAGCTTTTCTGGCTGAATCATATCGTCGAGGGCATCGTAAATAGGACGGAGGTAAGGGTCGATTTTTTCTTTCAAATCACCGGGTAAAAAGCCTAAGTTTTCGCCTGCTTCTACGGCTGGACGAGTAATGATTATCTTTTTTACTTCCTTGTTTTTCAGGGCTTTAACAGCAAGAGCTACGGCGGTGTAGGTTTTACCTGTACCCGCAGGGCCAATGGCAAAAATCAAATCGTTGCTGGCGGCGGCCTCAACCATTTTGAGTTGGTTGGGCGATTTCATTTTAATGACAATGCCTTTTGTGCCATACAACAATACCTCTTCTTCCTCTTTTGTACCCGGCGAAACATCGGCCTGATTTTTATTTGGATTGAGGTAATTTTTTACGAGTTCGGTCGTAACTTTGCCGTATTTTTGACAATGTAGGAGTAAGGCATCCAGGATTTCATTGATTTTTACGATTTCAGGCACAGAGCCTCGTATCGTGATTTCGTTGCCTCTCGAAATGATTTTACTTTGAGGAAAGGCGGCGGCAACTTCTTTGATGTTGCTATTCTCAACGCCGAGAAAGGCTACTAACTCAACGTCTTCAAGGGTGATGATTTTTTCGGTCAAATCTGTTTATGTGAAATGTTAAACTACTAGATTTCTATTATTGAGTACTAAACTAACAAAAAATACGTTAGCTTGTGTTCTAAACAAACAACTTAAATCATAAGTTTTTTTTTCTGACTGTAAATCAAATATTTAGCCTAAGCCTAAATTTTTATTGTCGGAAATGTAAGAAAATATTCGTAAAATTGTGTTGATGGAACAGTCGAATCGAAATAATACGTTTAAAAAATCTGCCAATTTTGCTGGTGGAAGAATTACAGCCTCTAATCGTTGGCTTGATACGGGATTGGGCAAAGTCCCCCCGCAAGCCTTAGAATTGGAAGAGGCGGTGCTAGGAGCGTTGATGATTGAAAAAGAGGCACTTAACGCTGTAATTGATATTTTAAAACCCGATTCTTTTTACAAAGAAGCCCACCAGCGTATTTATGGGGCTATTACCCAATTGTTTGCGGCTTCCGAACCCATCGACTTGCTTACCGTTACCAATCAGTTGCGTGCTAATGGTGAATTGGAAATGGCAGGCGGTGTGACGTACCTCGCCGAAATGACCCAGCGTGTCAACTCGGCTGCCAATATTGAGTTTCATGCTCGTATTGTGGTAGAGCATTCGATTAAAAGACAATTGATTTCGGTTTCTTCCGAAATTCAACGCATGGCTTATGAAGATACGACTGATGTATTTCATTTGTTGGATAAAATTGAACATGAATTGTTTAGCATTTCGGAAGCGAATATTCGTAAAAATTATTCGGATATGAGCCAAGTAATGCGACAGGCTTTGGCGGAATTGGAGGTGAAAAAAAACCAAAAAGAAGGGCTGACTGGTGTGCCTTCTGGTTTTAGTGCTTTAGATAGAATTACGTCGGGTTTTCAACGTACCGAACTGATTATTATTGCCGCCCGGCCCGGTATGGGTAAAACGGCTTTGATTTTGTCGGCGTGCCGGAATGCGGCGGTCGATTTTGGTCAGGCAGTGGCGGTTTTCTCCCTAGAAATGTCGGCGGTGCAATTGGTCAATCGTTTGATTTCAGCAGAAGCTGAACTAGAATCTGAAAAACTCAGAAAAGGAAATCTCGCCCCCCACGAATGGGCACAACTTCATGCCAAAATCGGTAAACTCAATAGTGCTCCTATTTTTATTGATGATACGCCAGCCCTTTCTATTCTCGAACTCAGGGCTAAGGCACGCCGCTTGAAAGCCCAACACGATATTCAAATGTTGGTGATAGACTACCTCCAATTGATGTCGGGCGATTCAGGAGGGAAAGGCTCGGGCAATCGTGAACAAGAAATTGCAACGATTTCTCGCTCATTGAAACAATTAGCCAAAGAACTAGATATTCCTGTGATAGCCCTTTCGCAGTTGAGTAGGGCCGTAGAAACCCGAGGAGGAGAGAAGCGTCCACAGCTATCCGACTTGCGTGAATCGGGGTCTATCGAGCAAGATGCCGATATGGTTATGTTTATTTATCGGCCTGAATACTACAATATTACCCAAGACGAAAACGGTAATTCTGTAGCAGGTATCGGAGAGTTGATTATTGCCAAAAACCGTTCGGGTTCGCTCGATACGGTGCAGTTGCGTTTCATTGGCAAATACACCAAATACTGCGATTTAGACGCAACCGATTATGCGGGCTTTACTGGAACAGAAGCGTTACAGTCATTTGCGATGGTCAACGACCCCGTGGCTTCTTTTGAGGGAGAAGCACGCACGGTAGGAAGTAGAATGAACTCGCTGCCTTCGCAAAAATCGCCATTTGGTACAACGCCTCCCAACCAAGATGTACCTTTCTAACTGATAGCTAAAAAGGATAAAAAAAGGTGGCCGAACTAACTCGACCACCTTTTTTTTATCCTTATCTTTTAACCAATTTGACCACATTTTCTACGTGATGGGTTTGCGGAAACATATCTACGGGTTGTACGGCTTCTACTTGGTATTTTATATCTAATAATGCCAAATCTCTCGCTTGCGTAGCTGGATTACAACTTACATAAACAATACGTTGTGGTTCGGCATCGAGTATGGTACGTACCACTGGCTCGTCCATACCAGCCCTTGGGGGGTCGGTAATGATTACGTCAGGGCGACCTTTCTGGCTTACAAATTCATTGTCCAATAATTTACGCATATCGCCTGCATAAAATTCGGTATTTTCAATGCCGTTGATTTGTGAGTTGATGCGGGCATCAGCTACCGCCATTTCTACGTATTCTAACCCAATAACTTTGCGTGCTTGTCGGGCTACAAAATTGGCGATAGTGCCAGTGCCAGTGTATAAATCATACACAAATTCTTCGCCCGTGAGGTCGGCGTAAGTGCGGGTAATTTTGTATAACTCGTAAGCTTGTTTGGCATTGGTTTGGTAGAAAGATTTAGGCCCAATTCTAAATTTGAGTCCTTCCATCTCTTCCACAATATAAGGCAAGCCTTTATAGTTGACCACCTCAAGGTCGAAAAAGGTATCATTGCCCTTGGTGTTGATGATGTAATTGAGCGAAGTAATCGCAGGGAAATGTTCGGCTAAAAAGTCCATTACCAACGTTACTTGTTCGGGGGTACAGTAAGCAAACTGCACAATCACCATCAAATCGCCTGTGGTGGTATTACGAATAATGAGGTTACGTAAAACGCCTTGTTCTTGTTTGATTTGCTCATAAAAACTCAAACCATGTTGCTTGGCAAAAGCCCCAATCGCCAAACGGATTTGGTTAGAAGGGTCGGGTTGCAAATAGCAATGATTGACCTGTAAAATTTTGTCGAAACGTTTGGGTACGTGAAAGCCCAAGGCGTTCCTGTCATATTCTAAACCAGCATTGATTTCTTCTTGTGTAAGCCAACGATTTTGAGAGAAGGTAAACTCTAATTTATTGCGATAATACAAAGTTTCGGGTGCTCCCAAAATAGGGTTGATGGTCGGCAAAGCTACTTTAGCAATGCGTTCGAGGGCATCGTTTACTTGCTTTGTTTTGAAAGCAAGCTGTGTTTGATAGTCGATATGCTGCCATTTGCATCCGCCACAGACCCCAAAATGCTCGCATACGGTTTGGGTACGATAGCTCGAAAGCGGACGGATGTTCAATGCCGTAGCTTCGTAATAACTCTTTTTTGCCTTGGTGACACGCAAATCTGCATAATCGCCAGGGGCAACGGGTCCATCAATAAAAATTACTTTATCGTCAACACGGCTGATGCACTTAGCTTCTGCCGCAAAATCCTCGACAAGGATATTTTCAAAAACAAGGTTTTCTTTGTGCTTTTTTCTCATAAGGTACAAAATTACAAAAAAGCCGTATAGTAGCACAGTTTTTCTTGAAACTTGTGCCAAGGTATCGTTTGCCGAATCCTGATTTTATCTCTAATTTTGATAATTAAGTATCGTTATTACGTAACTATCGCATGACAAATGAAAGATAAAGTAATTATTATTACGGGTGCTTCCTCGGGTATTGGTAAGGCATTGGCATTTGCTTTTGGTCAAGAAGGAGGAAAAATCGTGGTAACAGGGCGAAAAGAAGCCGCCTTGTTAGAGGTAAGTCAAGCTTTACAGCAAGCAGGTATCGAAAATTTACCCCTTGTTGCCGATGTGAGTATAGAAGCCGACAACCGCAGGGTGGTGGAGGCGACCATTCAACAATTTGGAAGAATTGATGTTCTTATCAACAACGCTGGTATTAGTATGCGTGCCATGTTTGAAGACTGCGATTCGGAAGTATTGAAAAAAATTATGGACATCAATTTTTTTGGTGCGGTGTATGCCACCAAATATGCTCTTCCTTACATCAAAGCAAGCAAAGGTTCTATTGTTGGCGTATCGTCTATTGCTGGTTTCCGAGGCTTACCTGTGCGTTTTGGTTACTCGGCTTCTAAATTTGCCCTTAATGGTTTTTTAGAAGCATTGCGTACCGAAATGCTGCACGAAGGGGTACACGTGCTCACGGCTTGTCCGGGCTTCACGGCTTCTAATATTCGAGTGGCTTCGCTAGGAGCTGATGGCAATGTCAAGGGGGAATCTATGCGTGATGAAGGAAAAATGATGTCGGCAGAAGAAGTTGCCCAACACATTTTGGGGGCTGTCAAAAAACGTAAAAGGGAGTTGATTCTTACCACACAAGGCAAACTGACGGTTTTCTTGAACAAATGGCTGCCTAGTTTAACCGACAAACTGGTGTTTAATACTTTGGCGAAAGAAAAAGATTCGCCTTTAAAGAAAAAGTAAATAGCTCTAGGCAAGGAAAACAAAATGGTTTTCCTTGCTTATTCTACCATCCAAATATCACTTTGTTTGACATACACAATTTTATCGTTCCAAAAGGCTCTTCTCCAAATGTCTTCGCCGCCCAAGATATTGAGGCGATGGCCTTTGTTGATGGTGGTTTCGATGCCCGAACCTGCCGAAGGGTCGGTGCGTAAAATAACGCCGTCGGCTTTGATGATGCCTTGGTGGTATTTATCGGGGAGATTCAGCAAGGTAGCAATACCCAAGATATACAAGGTAAAAATGAGTTTATGCGAAAAAGGAATATACAAGCGTTGAAAGCGTTTACTAAACAGAATGACAAAGACGTATATACCAATCAGCAACATTAATCCTACCAAAAAACCTGCATATTGTTTGTAAAGCAGTATGAGTAGGTTGAAATCGTTCATTTCGTATCCTTTGAGTTGGTGTGCTTGGGCAATTTCATGAAGTTTTAACAAAATCTTTTCCGTAGGTTTTTGTTCGTAGGCTTTATTGAGGTAAAAAAGGGTATGAAGATAGTCGCCTTTTTGCTCATTGACGTGTGCCAATTTGAGATAAATCGCCTGACTCGGATTATCCATTTTTGTTAATTCTCTTTCAAAAATCTTCTCAGCCTCGCCAAAAATGCCTTTTTGGTAGAGAGAATCCGCTTTTTTTAGGGATGCTATATCACTCAGACAATTAGCGGATTGCGTAATGCCAAACAAAAAAAACAAAAAAAATATGACTTTTTTTAGATAGGTTACTTGCATTATGTTCTAAGAAATAGTAGTTTTGCACCGCAATTAACGAAAGGGGTATTAAACAACAAAAGTACTAAACTTTACGATTATTAGCAACGATTCCGTAGCTCAGTTGGTAGAGCAATACACTTTTAATGTATGGGTCCTGGGTTCGAGTCCCAGCGGGATCACAGAAGATTGGCAAACGAGCCGATGTTAAAAATAAATCATGTGTACTTGTAGAGCCGAGGCAATGCCTCGGCTCTACGAATGCCTCGAATTTACGAGCAAACCGATTCCGTAGCTCAGTTGGTAGAGCAATACACTTTTAATGTATGGGTCCTGGGTTCGAGTCCCAGCGGGATCACCGAGATTGGCAAACGAGCCGATGTTAAAAATAAATCATGTGTACTTGTAGAGCCGAGGCATTGCCTCGGCTCTAC
>JACCDR010366525.1_pt1 | contig 32629 bp, 34 predicted proteins | sample 7446431 | NCBI WGS metagenome assembly JACCDR01 (sample SAMN15323443, study PRJNA562643) | freshwater metagenome | isolation source: river surface water | place: USA:Blue River Watershed | collected 2017-08-17
CCTTTTTCTAAAATCTGTTTCCCAACAGACTCTTCTCCATGTTCAGCAGCAAAGTGAAAACACATTGATTTTAAATCATCGTATTCTACTGATGTGTTGCAGGTATTTGACCCAACTACATATGGGGAATAAATGTGAAACGAGCTAAATTTTGTCATTGTTTATTTTTTTATTATATATTTCAATACATTTATAATATTCAGAAAGGTCTATTGGGCGATGTTTAAAACGATTTAAAATTATCGTTTCCTTACAAGCATCCACATTGTAGATGTATTTATAGTTTTCTGGACTAAATAAATCACAGACTCCTCCCATTTTCTTAATTTCATCCCAACTATTAAATGAAAACATTGTTTCATTTTTTATATCTATAAAAACAACCGACATATTTTATGATTTTACGATTACAGTTCTTGCTTGAGGAATTGCCTTTAATCTTTCTTTTTGTATCATCTGGCCAGACATCTGACAAATGCCATATGTCTTGTTATTTATTCTGAATAGCGCAGACTCATATTCATTAACAAGGGTTAGTTGTCTTTCGTATAGATTATTCAACTCTTCTTTTGTTAGAGACTCTGCTCCATCTTCCATCATCTTTGTTGACCAAGATGTGTCGTCAGTGCTATTCTCGTCAGACTTACTCATTGACGATTTAAGATATGCGGCCTGCTCTTTTGCACGAACAAGTTTAAATGTTATAATATCTTTAAATTCGTTTAACTCTTCTTGTGTGTACTGTGTCATTGTTATGCTGTGTATTTAAGGTTTATACAAATTAATTCATCTACTTCTTGTTTTGATGCTTCGCCTTTCTTTTCTTTTTCTATGAGTTCAAACATCTCCGCCTCAAGCATAGTCGCAATCATTATTCTTTGCTCCTTTTCTGTTTGCTTCTTGGCCTGATATTCTTTAATCAATCTTTGCGAAAGAAAACTAAAGCCTACGTTAGAAATCTTTAATTGTTTTTTTATAGACTCTTTGCTTGTGTTTAGAAACAATAGTTTCTTAAACTGAGAGAATAATGCTAATTTATCCATAGTTCCTCCTGGCTTTTAATGTATCCATTTTCTTGTAAAATTTTAATTTTTGTTCTATACGGAAGCCCGTCTTTAAAGAACCTTGACTTATATGTTCTCATTCTTACTGTCGCCTCTGAGTGTTGTTGTTTAGCGAATATCTCCAATAAGCAATCATCTATTTTTTTACCTCTCATATTTTATATTTTATTTGTCGATTCAAGTATTTTATATGAACCATCTTTTAGAACAACGGCATATAATCTTCTTCCAGCACCTAACCATTCTTGAGATTTAAAAAATAAAGATGCCCTATTTTTAAGTTCACATTTCAATAGCTCAACCTCTTTTTCTAACTCGTTGTTTTTGTTTTTTAATTTCCTATATGAGTTCATATTTTTGTATTTTATTGGAAAGAAATATTTTTACTTTCCAAAATGTAAACTTTATTTAATTAATATTCAATATATTATATGTCGCTTCGTACATATGGTAGTTATAAAACAGTTTGCTGATTATCAATCTTTCCAAAATTTCCCACAATTTGTACAATATCCATCCCGAAACCAATGTTGTTCGCAAACCGCCACTTCTTTTTTTATAACATTTGCTTGTGGCAATACTAACTTATCGTATATTTCATCAAACACATCTTCTGTACTTCCACCTTTTACAAAGGTATTTGTTAAAATCAGTTTGCTTTTTTCTATAAAATCTGCTTTTGTCATATCAATTTATTTTTTAGTTAATTAATCCGTACTGCCACAAGCCAAGTGCCGTTGTAGTCAATCTTGCAAGCCCGTCTTTTGGCACTTTGAGCAATAATAATCACCAATCTGATGGTAATACCCCATAGCACAACTATCTGGATGCTTGCAAGACTGTTCGCTTCGCCCACTAACAGCACCTAAACTCAATTTATTAACCTTACATTCAAGTTCTCTAAAACGTTTGGCAATTAATTCAAGTCCGTTAGGACTTACCTTATCTCGTCTACCATTTTCTATAAATGATATAAAATCTTCTGCTTTGTATTCCATAATTACATTGTGTTTAAATTCTGTTAATAAACTAAGTTTAGCCGCAACACGTTATAGGCAAATAAAAAAATTACGCATACCGTTTCAAATATGCCTTTGCCGCCAAGTATAATGCAATACCTTCAAGGTCATCTTCGTAACCTCTTGTGCTTGTAATAATCAAATCTCGTTTTTCAAATTCCTCTACTATTTGTTCTGCTAATTGTTGCATAATGTAAATTTTTATCAGCCTATAACATACACTATACAAAAGTGGGGCTGTGTGCCAAATCTGTACAGTTGTGCATCTAATTTGCTTTTGAGGTAAGCAGAGGGTTTTGCATCTTAATCCCCACCTTCGTATAGCGTCAGCCGTTATCCGAAATTCAGCACAAACATAATATCATATTTCGTAATATGCAAGTTTTTATTTAAAAAAAATCAAAAAAGTTATTAACAATTAAACTATATTAATATATTTTTCATTTGGCAAAAAATATTCAACAGTTACTGGAACTCTCTGAAACGATTTCCATAAATACTCCTTTTTGCCGTTTGATATAAAAACTAAATATCTAATATCTCCAAAAGAAAAGAAGCTATTTGTGTCTTCTATAATAGAAGATATTCTATACTCATCATCTATTGTTTTGCCTCCAACCTGGAAAGCAATCCCACCTTCCTTGGGATTGTTTCCGATTGTTATTTTTCTTATTGTAGCTCTACTAAACATTATAAATATCTTACATTCATGTGGCTTTGGTCTCCGCTTGGTGTTGTTCCTTCCATTTTTTCTGGAGGTTTTGGTGCGCCTTTTTTTGGTAAATTATATTTACCTTTTGTCTTAAAACTCTTTTGGGTAATTTTGTTTGTTTTTCTTTTGTCTTTACAAACTTTAACTCCCTTTTTACTTGCGCCTTGTGGGTTGTCTCCTCCCACACATTCCATATCCATTGATTCCATTTTCAATATATTTTAGTTGTTTAACAAATATACTAATTTTTAGGAAGAAATGGGCGAAACATTTTTACTTTTTTATTGCTAACGCCTTTTGTAAACTCATCAAGCGTCCAAAACACAACTTTGCTATCTTTTTTGTTCTTAACTCCAACATTTTGGTGTGCGATAATAGGCATATTATTTTCGTCAACATAAACAATGATTCCGACATGAGATGGAAGGGCTTTTCCGTCTTGTACTCTTTCTTCTAGCACAAAAACATCACCAACCCTAACTTCTACTCCTTTTTTAATATTCATTTTCTTTCCAAAGATGTAAGATTTCTTGCCCATTGAGCGTTGTTTCCAGGTAGGGTCGATTTGCATTAACGCTTTGTCGACTAAATCAAAGCATAGCCCAGTTCCGACTTTTTTGCCTTCGTTGTCTAAAATAAATTTCTGAATTTTTGCTAAATAAACGGTGTCGTTAGTTTGTCCAAGCACCTGAGATGCTACTAAAACAAGGATTGCGATTAACTTTTTCATAGTGGTTGTTTTTAATTATAACGTAAAGATATAACAAATATTTCACAAAATGAAATTATTTTTAAAAATATTTTATTTGCATATTAAATTATTTGTTTTTACTTTTGTGATTATTAACTAAAAAATATCACTATGAATCCAAAAATGTCTTACTGGTTAATGCCTATGTATAGGCAGAAAGAGCCAGAACTAATCTTAAATGAAGTTGCAAGTGCTTATAATATAACCGTTGGCGATATAAGAGGCAGGTCAAGAAGAAGGGCCGTATCAGAGGCAAGACAAATTGCTGCTTATTTCCTATATGATATGTTTAATGTTAAGATGGCTCACACGAAGAGTAAATGGGGCACAAAAAAAGTTGGGGAATATATAGGAGGGAAAGACCATGTAACAGTTTTATATTCTATAAAAGTTGTAAATGGACTACTTGAAACAGACCCTTGGTTTAAGGAAAGATTTGAATTAATTAAATCAAAAATATACAAATGAGCATAAAGCACACAGACGCATACGATGATATGTTTCTTCCAAAGAAGCCAGACCCAAAACCAAATATTTGGTGCTATAAATGTAAAAGTGATAGCGGATGGACTAATGCTGAGATAGCTAGAATAAGAGGCAATTATACACTAAAGTGCCAAAACTGCAAACAACCAACAATTAAACTAATGTCAAATGTCCCGACAATCGAAAAATAAAAGATTTACAGAGGCCGACCTAGAGAATATGGGGCTTAAAAAGAATGATGATGGCACATATTCTAAAGTAACTAATTGGGTTTCTAGCTCAGAAAAAAGACTAAAAGATAGTTTGCAATCAGATTTAGAAAAAGCATTGTATGGAGTTCTTGATAAAAAGCATGAAAATATAATAGAATTTGATGTTGACCCAATGGGTAAGCCAAGAATGACACAGTCTGATAAATGGAGAAAAAGACCAGTTACTGATAGGTATTGGGAGTTAAAAAGGCATTTAAAAAACATAGCTGGGCAGTATAATTTTACTATGCCAGAATCTAATTATCACATGATTTTTTATATACCCATGCCAAAATCTTGGCCTCCATCAAGAAAGGAAAAAATGAATAATATGCCACACCAACAGAAGCCAGACAAGGACAATTTAGAAAAGGCTGTATTAGATGCGTTGTGTGCAGAAGATTCTTATGTTTGGGATGGTAGAGTAAGTAAATATTGGGGATATAAAGGTAAAATAATTATAAAATATTAAGTAGGCAGGTTATCTTATGAAAGAGACCTCCTTGTCGGGAGGCATGAAGCTAATTCTTGCTACTATTTATTATCCTTGCCGAAAATGATAAATTAAATGATAAATAGATGCACAAACCGTATAAGATGTAATTATTCATAGCGGAAAGACTTAGAGAGACTGACTTTATCGGAGTTCAAAGCAAACCGATTATTTTAAAAAACATAAACAAATGACAGAAGAAGACAAATTAAAATTTCAAATTATCAAGGCGGTTCTTGAAATAGAGATTAATGCTGACCAACCACATTCAATGATTGATAAATTGATTCAGATAGACCAAAACTCAAGTAAAATATCTGAATTATTAGCCTCAACAGAGAGGGATTATAACATTAAGTTTGCTGAGGTAAACAAGTTATATAGCTCCAAGACCCCAACCGAAAGGAAGATTATATTTGGAGAATCTGGGGCGGAAGAGATATATAACAAAACCTTAGCCGAAGAATATAGCAACAGACTGTCAAAACAGATAGATATTTTAAGAACATTGGTGTCTTATAGTAAAAAAGATTTTGAAACATTCAATTATAATAGATAAAATTATTATATTTGTGTAGAAAACATAAATCTTTATATAAATGGCATCAAAATCAGTTACATTAACAGAAGTATCAACGGGGAAAGTAATCTACGTTTCAGCTTCTAATATCCTTAATTTTTATGCAACAGGTGCAGATTCTATAGTTACTTTTGTTTCAAATACTGGTGAGATTTATACTGGTACTTTTGATGAGACTGTTGGAACTGTTAATACTGCTGCTGCAAGAACACAAGCATTAACTCTTACCGATAGCGGAACTACATTCTATTTAAATAGCGATAGAATTATCTATATTGAGGCTAATGGAAGTGGTGCTACTATTACTTATAATGGTGAACAACAATACCCAGTAAAATACGATGTAGATGAGACTCCAGCGAACATTAATACTGCTGCTGGAAATACATTTGCTATTTCTGTTTTAGCAGAAAACGGTGGCTCTACAAATACTGTTTATATTAACAACTTATATATAAATAGCTTTGAGGCTGCTTCATCTACAGTTACACTACCAACGCTAACAGCTACGTATTCTATTAAAGAAGAAACAGTTGCTCCATCAGCAGGCGGTGCTGGATACACAGCAGCTACTGTATCTTTTGCAGGTGGTGGAGTTGGCGCAGTATTACCAACAGCTACAGCTACTGTTAATGCAGGAGCAGTTGATGCTATTATCATCTCTGACGGTGGTTCTAATATAACAGCAGATGTTACTTGTACTATTGCAGGTGATGGAGTTGGGGCTTTAGCTGTCGATGTTATTCATCACATATTAGATACACTAACATTAGCTACAACAGGAGCTGGGTTAGATGCACAACCAACAGTTTCATTTAGTGCAGGAGCAGTTACAGCTACAGCTACAATTGGAATTGACAACACTACTGAGGTTGCTGATTCAGTAACAATCACAAACGTTGGTTCATATTTAGCTTCTCAATTCCCTCCAACAATTACAATTGCAGGCGGAGCAGGTACTAAGTTGTTGTATAACGACTTTAAATTAACTGCATTGAACCAATTAGATGTTGCTACAGCACCAGCTACTATTCAATCAACAATTAACGCTTTATAATAAGATAAAAATTCTTATATTTGTAGGGAAGTCATTAAGTTGGCTTCCCTATTTAATTTAATCTAATCTAATGGAAAAGCCTATCATTAAGGATAAAGAAGCCTTAAAGTATGTTGAGCATCTTGAAAAAAGGCTAGAAACATACGAAAAATCCCCATATTTAAAGACATATTTAACTCTTGTTAGGCAAATCGAGAATTTTAACGAGCAGTTAACAAAAAGAAATATAGACCTTTTTTCAGATAAAGAGGATAAGTCATTTGACAGAACTAAATGGTATTTTGACAATATGCTTAATTTAAATAAGCAGTTAGATGAATTACGCAAATTAATGACTCCAGAGGAAAGAAAAGAAGCAGAAGAAAAAGCTAAGATAGACAACCTAAGAATAGCAGAAAAAATAGCATTAGGCGTAAAGCATGAGTGAAATAGAACTATATCCTGGGTTAACTTATAAGTTACCTCCTCAGCCTCCTAAAACAAAAATAGCAGGACATAACCTAACTAAAAAGAATCAGAAGTGGCAGAGAGTTGAAACTCCTAAAGATTTTGATGAATGGGATGAGGATAAGCAATACGAACACGCACTTATGATAAATAAGTATTGCGAAGAAGGGTATTGGTTTTATAATAATGGCGTTCCAACATACATAAACGGAGATAACTTTCACTACCTAAACGAGTTCAAGCTCGATATTGGCTATCCTGAGTATAGGGATGTTGATAGAAGATGGTTTTATGCTTGGGAAATATGCGACAAGGATATTAATTGCCTTGGATTAGACTACGGTAAAAAACGTAGGGATGGATTCTCGTATCGTGCCGTATCTATAATGCTAAATAGAGCAAGAAGAAACTTTAACTCTAATTACGGTATTATATCAAAGACTGGTGGTGATGCTAAGGAGTGTTTTGATAAACTTGTTTATGGGTTTAAGGAGTATAATGATTTCTTAAAACCACAAGTTCAGTCGGCAGAGGACGTAAAGAAAGAGTTAATATTTGCAACTCCCATCCAAAGAGTTTCATATAAGAACAAAAAGATTAACAAGGAGATTAGCTTAAACACTAAGGTTTCTTGGAAGAATACGGCAAATAATAGCTTTGACGGTACTAAACAAAAAATACTACTATCAGACGAGAGTGGTAAATGGAGTAATAAAGACGGTGATTTTCAACAATGGTTTAACGTTGCAAGAACCTGTTTAATGACAGGAGCTAAGATTATAGGTAAGATGATTAATGGTTCTACTGTTAATGAGAGTAGTTCTGGAGGGTTAGCGTTTAAAAATATTTGGGACAATTCAAGTCCATTAGAAAAGAATGAAAACGGAAGAACTATTAGTGGTTTGTATAGATATTTTGTGCCAGCTTATGACGGATTAGAGGGGTTTGTTGATGAATATGGTATGTCGGTTATAGAAGACCCAGAAAAGCCAACATTTGACAGAGACGGAATTAAAATACTAAAGGGAGCTAAATCATATTTATTAGCAGAGAGAGAAGCAAAAAGAAAAGCAGGAGATATAGTTGGTTATTATGAGGCTATGCGACAGTTCCCTTTTGATGAAACTGAAATGTTTAGGGATGCTGCAAACGAAAAGACCACATTTAACTTAGATAAAATATATGAACAAATAGACCATAATGCTATTTCTGTTCAATCAAATAAAATGTTAATTAGAGGTAATTTTGAATGGGCAGGCGGTATTCGTGATACTATTGTTGAGTGGCATCCAAATGAAAATGGGAGATGGTTGCTTTGGTGGCTTCCTCCCCCAGAACAAAGAAATAAATTTACTACAATTTATAGCAAAAGATGTCCTAGCAATAATCATGTTGGTTTGTTTTCATTAGACCCATACGGAAGTAAAACCACTACTGTTGGTAAGCACTCCCTAGCAGCAAGCCATGGATTCAGAAAATACGATGCAATGGATATAAACAAAAGTAATGTATTTATATCTGAGTATTGGAATAGACCAAAAGACCCGTTGATTGTTTATGAGGACATGATAAAGCAATGTTTCTTTTTCGGATGGGAAATATTAGTAGAAAGCAATAAAACAAACTGCTTAGATTACTTTAGGATGAGGGGATATGAGAAATATTTAATGGAAAGACCTGCTATTACTCATACAGAGGCATCTAAGGGACAAAAAGAACCTGGGCTTCCGAATGTTGGAGAAGGACTAAGGCAGCAGTTAATTGAAACTCTTGAAAATTATATATCAACAAGTATTGGTATGAGAGAGAATGAAGGCTCAATGGGGGTAATGCCTTTTGACAATACGCTTCAAGATTGGATAAATTTTGACCCTGAGAAATGGACTGACTACGACTTAACTGTATCGTCAATGATAGCATTAATAGGCAGTAAAAAATACCAAGAAAAACCAAAACAATACGTAAATACATTAAGTTTATTCCCTCAATATAAGAGAGTTGGAAACACATCTGTAAGAATTAAGTAAAAATATTTGCATTTTATATAAATGATATTTATATTTGTCAAGTGCAGTTCTTATATTAATTACGTTAAAACATGCCCATTAGTTAGGACTTTGCTAGACAAAGCGTAGACTATAACAACCTACTTGTAGGAAGTCAAGAGTAAACCTGATGACAGTGAATTTTCACCTAAGTAAATCTCTTATGAAGCTGTTTTAAAAATTTTTCTAAAAAATCTGAGTTCGTATTAAAATATTTTTTATATTTGTAATGCAAGACTTAGAAATAAACAATAAAACTTATTTCTACTTCGGTAGGCAATTTACCTCCCAATCTCTTCTGAGTCTTGCAGGGTAGGTATCTTGCGTTTTAAAAAATGGCAAAAACTGGAAGACATAAAAATAGTAATAGATTTATTTCTAACAAAGGAGTAAATCCAAATTATATTTATAATTCTGTTGATAAAAGAATAATAACACCAAATACAAAACTAAACTTTGGTAGATATAAAGGTATTATAGCTAAAGAAGTTTTAATAATAAATAAGGGTTATTTTAAGTGGTTATATGAAAATATACCAAATCTAATAATAGACCCATCGCTAGTCAATGCGAATTAGTATGACAGTATCGAGGAGGATAGCATAGTAAGATACACACAGTGTCAGTAACTTAGACCAGCAGGTTCTTACTACCAAATCATACAGTTGCTTAAATCTATAAAAGCAATTATTCCCACAGCAGCCTTGTTGGTGTTTGGTGGCATTGCTAGGTAGTTTATTTTTACTGATGTAGGGGCGCAGTAATTAGTTCTACAAATCTGTTTTCAGATAAATCAAAAAATAAGTTAAATTAATGAAGGATGGTTACATTTTCCGCATTAAGCCAAAATCGCATTTGTTGTGATTGGTCTTGAAATATAGTCTTCTATTCTTTTTTTAAGGGGGTAGGGGGTTACATTTTCAAGACCTTTCGCCTTTGTTATCACAAAGGGTTTAACCTAATGTGTTAAACATTAGTGTTAAACTAAGGCTGTGTTAATAGTATGTTTGATGTAAACGTTATACAACAGACAAGTTAAAAACAATAATACGGTGCTTTAAGGGATAATGTGTTCTTTTTAAAAAACTAATAACTTTATTTAGATTAATTCTAAATAATTTATGTATATTTGTAGAAATACACATCACACTGAATGGCAAGTAATTTCGCTTTCCCTGATATATTAGCTTCCAAGGAAGAAAAGTCCACAAAAAGCTACGGGTTAAAATATTGCAAGGCAATTTGGGGTCAATACACCCAACAATCAAACCTATATAATACAAAAAGAGAAAGGTTTATCATAAACCGAAAGTATGCAGAAGGTCTCGAAAGCACAGACAAGTATATGTCAATGCTTGATACAAATGGAGACACCTCGTATTTAAACTTAGATTATTCTCCAGTAAATAGAGTTGCAACTATTGTAGATAATATATGTGGTAAAATAATGAATCAGTTTTATAAGATTCAATGTAACGCAATAGACCCAGAGAGTAAAATAAAAGAGGACGAAGCAAGGGATGAGATGTTTGCCAATATGCTATTAAAACAAATAGCACCAGAGTTTGAACAAAAAACAGGACTACCACTAATTCCGAGAGACCAATATATCCCAGAGACAGACGAAGAGGCTGAAATACACTTTAAGTTAAACTTTAAGCAAGATGCTTCCATAGCTATGGAGCAAGCTATTGCTTTTGTGTTTATGAACAATGACTTTGAGGATATACGCTACAAATTAATCAGAGATTTGATAGTGTTAAAAATGGCTGCAACGTATAGATATTACGATGAAAACGATGATATAAGAGTAGAATATGTAGACCCTGTAGATTTAATCACACCATATTCTAAATACGATGATTTTAGGAACATACCTTGGGTGGCTGTTACTAAAAGCTATACTATACAAGAAATTGCACGACAAACAGATGAGTTCTCAGAAAAAGAACTTGAGGAGATAGCAATAAGCCAAGCAGGTAAAAATGGAAATCCTGAGTGGCAATATTCTTGGAATGGCTCATACGAAGGCTACTACAACAATACAGGAACATACGCAACAAGACCATATAATGACTTTAATGTAAAAGTATTAGAGTTTTATTATTTGGCTATAGATAAAGAAGTGCGTCACAAGAAACCAAACTCTAAGGGCGGATTCTTCTGGAATAAAAAATCTTCAATGTATAAAGCTACTCCTGATACAAAAGGAGAAGTAATATCAAAAGAGACTCAAAATAGATACGAAGGTAAATGGATTATAGGAACTGAGTATCTTTACAACTACAAACAATCAAGAAATGTAGAAAGATATTACGAGGTTGATAAAACAGGTAAAAAATCATATAGCCCAAAATGTACTTTACCATTTACTATAATTGCCCCAGGTATTTATGATATGGAGAATAAGTCTTTAGTGGAAAGAATGATTCCTCACGAAGACCAGTTAAACCTAATCAACTTAAAGAAACAGCAATTATTAATTAAAGCTAAACCTCCAGGGGTTAAGTTTGATGTTGAGTCAATGTCAAATGTAATTAAGTCTATGGGAGATGGGGCAATGAAGCCACTCGATATTTTAAAAATATACGAGCAAACAGGTTCTTATCCATACTCAAGTAGAGATGCCGAAGGAAATATAATTAACTCAGAAGCTATTAAAGAATTAGCAAACGGAGTTAGTAGAGACTTTAACTTATTAATTCAAGCTCAACAACACGAAATTCAGCTAATGAATGAAGTGATTGGATATAATAGCGCAGTTGATGCAAGTTCTCCAAACGTAGAATCATTGGTAGGAGTTCAAAAAATGGCAGTACAGGCAACAAACAATGCTTTGCGCCCAACATATTTTGCTCTAACAAAGATGATAGAAAAGACAGCAGTTCAAACTGCCTTAATGATTCAAGATAGCATAGAATACAACTACGAAGGATTTGAGAGAGCAATAGGAAGCTATGCTACAAAAACATTAGAATACGGAAGAAAACTTGCTTTAAATCAAATAGGAATTAAAGTTGAGTTAATGCCTGATGAAGAAGAGAAACAGCAAATAGAAGCTCAAATAGCTATAGGTCAACAAAACCAAGAGCTTACCCCATCAGACGCTATTAGAATACGACAAGTATTAAAACAAGACTATAAGTTAGCTGCTCAATTATTAGTTGTTCTTGAAGATAAAAACAGAAAGAACAAGCAACAAGAATCAATGATGTTGCAACAGCAAAACGGAGAAATTCAAGTTCAGTCTGCTCAGGCTGCTGCACAAGCTCAAATGCAGGCAGAGCAAATGAAAGCTCAGTTGGATGCTCAAAAACTTCAACTAGAGTATCAATTAAAAATGCAATTGTCTGCTCAAGAGCATCAACAAATAATGCAACAACTAGGAGCTAAGGGTGCTGATTTATTGCAAGTACAAGAGAAAAAGAATGAGGGGGCAGAAAATGTAGCTGAAATAAATCACAGCAATAGTTTAAAGCAAACAGCATTTGATAATGCAATAAATCAAAAACAAACAAATTTATTATAAAAAATTTTTTTACGCTATTTAGAATTAGTCTAATTAAAAATAATTATATTTGTTAATATACTCAAATCTAATCAAATAAAATAAAATGGAAGACAACATAAACAATCCAAATGCTACTTTGGAAGATTTTAACCATAAAATCGCAGAAGCATTTGCAGGACAAGAAATAGATGACAGCTCATTTGAACCAGCAATGACAGATGAGGATGCGAAACCAGATACAGAGTCACAGACTCAAACACAAGACACAACAGCCCAGGCTGATAGTTCTTTGAAAACTGAGGAAACTCAGACCGAAAACACAGAAAATAAAACAGAGCCAACTCCAACCAAGAGCTTTGAAGAACTCCTTGCGGAACGTACAGGAGGTAAATTCAGTAAATGGGAAGAATTGGAAGCTGCTTTAAATACACCCAAAGAGGATTTCTTTGATGAAGAGGTTCGTAGAATTAATGAATTAAAGAAAAACGGGGTGAAAATAGACCAAGATTGGTTCTATTTACAAACGAGAGATTACGAGAACATGGAAGACCCAATAGAAATATTGGCAGAAGCCATGAAATTAGAAAACCCAGGATTGACCGACAAAGAAATTGAATGGGAAATTCGCTCTAAATATCGTTTAGATGAATGGACTCAAGACGGTCAAGACGAAGACGAAATAACTCCAAAACAGAAAGAAATTGAGGAGGTATTTTCGGCTAAAATGTTAAGAGAGGCAAATCAAAAAAGAGATGAACTTATAGCTAAAAGGAACTCTCAATCATGGAAAACACCAAAAAATCCAGAGGCAGAAGCTAAAGCGATTGCGGAGGCTAAGGCAGCTCAGGAAGCATGGGAAAAATCCATTCTTGATGTTGACTCAAAAACAACAAAACTATCAACAGCAATTTCTGACAAAGATGCTTTTGAATTTGTCATTGAACCATCAGAAAAGAGCGATGTCTCTAAGATGATGAAAGAAATGGGAACAAATGCAGGAGTATTTTGGCAACAATTTGTTGAAGATGGTAAAATAAACCAACAAAAGGTTTACGAAACAATAATTAAAGCAAGAAATTATGATAAAGCTGTAACTTCGGCATATCAAAAAGGTCTAGCGAAAGGAGCTGAACAAGAGGTTAAAAACCTTAAAAATATAAGTTTCAATCAGGATAAAAAAGTTGATAATTCAACAGGAATCCAAGACCCAATTGCCAAAGCGTTAGCTGACCATTTCTTGAAAGGTAACTAACAACTTAAAAAATAAATAATAACAAATGGCAACACCAAGCGTAGTAAAAACCCCTGGAACTCATAACTGGGTTGGGTCGGCATCAACATATAATTTGTTGAAACCGCAAATTGACAATACTTTGTATCAAAGATACGGAGACCAAGACATCACTGGTCTAATCGAAAAATTAGGCGGTAAAAATCCAGTAGCAGGAGCTACATTTAAACACTTTGAAGAAGAGCGTTTACATGAAGTTATCGTAGCTACAGGTACAGCAGGAGCAGCAGGAGCAGCAGTAACTTATACTTTCCAATCTGCTTCTAAATACACATTCCCTACATCAGCAGTATCTCCATACATCACTGTAGGTGCATCTGCAACAGGAGTAACTGAAACTCCATTACGTGTTGGAGATGTTATTCAATTCTCTAACGGAGTTCAAGCGGTAGTTTATTCTATCTCTGGTTCAACTTCTTTCGTAGCTTATCCGAAAATTTCGTCTGAGAGCTGCCCTACAACTACTGCAAATGATGAAATCATCATCGTAGGTACTCAATGGGGTGAGGGAACTGACCAACCAGATTCTTTAAACCGTAGAGTTTTGGAATACAACAACGATATGCAAATCTTTAAAGAGTCGTACAAGGCAACTGGTACATCAATGGGTGAGCAAATCTGGGTTGAAGTTCCAGGCTTAGGTGGAAAGAAAGGTTACGTATGGTATTACAAAGGTCAAAATGACGCTTTCAAATACGCAAAAAACTTACGTGAGATTTCAATGGTTGTAGGTAAGAAAACAACTAACACTACTTTTGCTAACTTAACTAATGATACTGCAACAACTGTATCAACAGAAGGTTTAATTCCATTTATCGAAAACTACGGTAATACCACTACATACTCAGCTATTACTGGTATCACTCGTCAAGATTTCGAGAACATGATTTTAAATCAGTTAGACAAAAACTCTGGCTCAAGAGAAAATGCGTTATTCGCAGGATTGAAATTACGTCAAGGAATTGACCGTTTCATCGGAGCTGAAATGAAAGAAGGTGGAGTTGTATTTGCTGCATTTGGCGGAAACAAAGAGCAATACGTAAACTTCGGGTTCGATTCATTCCAATTATCTGGTTATACATTCCACTTGAAAACTTATGATGTGTTTAACAACCCTAAAATGTTAGGCGCAACAGGATTCAAATACCCTGGAACTGGATTAGTAATTCCAATGGCTCGCAGAAAAGAGTTAGTAGGTGTTGAAAAACAAGGAGTTGAACTTCCTGCAATTCGTTTGAACTATATGTCAAATGAAAAAGCTGGTGGTAACTATTCTCGTGAGTGGGAAGAGTGGTTAACAGGTGGTGCAAACGGAGTGTTCACTAACCAAAATGACTCTGTAACTATCAACTACAGAAGCCATTGTGGCCTAGAAGCATTCGGTGCTAACAGATTTGTTAAGATTGTAGAGGCTTAAAATCAATAAGTTACAAAGAATTGGGCATAATAACCAAAAGCCCAATTCTTTATTTTAATTATAAATTAATCAAATAAAATCAAATAAAATGGAACAATTGTATATTGCCGAGAATAAACGAGGCACAGCAAAAGATTATCAAAATGCCGTTAAGAACAATGAATGGCATACATTAAATAACAAGGTATTCACCTTTGTTTTAAACCACCGAGTAGAAAACCCTTCAATTAAAAATTCAAGAACAGGAGAACCAGTTTTGTTTCCTAATTCTTTTACTTTAAAATTAATTGATAGAGTTATAGACCCTAAAAATGGCGGAACAAAAGTTATCCGTTATCTTCCAACAGAAGAAACTATAGAATTTAAAGACCAAAAAACTGAGGATAAAAACGAATGTGTTTATGCTGAGTTTGTAAAAGGAGTAAAACATATACCAGGAAGTGATAAATTACTTCTTGAATATTTTATGAACTGCAACGCAAACGGGTCTAATCTAAGCAGAGATAAATCAACAAATATATTGTTTTATATGGTTGATGGCTCAGAAGGATTAAAAGACGTAGTGAGAAAGAAAAAAGACTCATTCGAACTTGCAAGATGGTGTTATGATGGAAATTGGGATGAAGTAAGCGCATACGCAAGAGTTCTTGGAATTGATATTAGAAATTACGACTCATCTGAGGTGCGTCATAACTTAGCTATTATGGCCGAGAAAGACCCTGATGGATTTGCAAAGGGGAAAGACAATCCAGTTAATAAAAGAAAACACTTTTGTATATTAGCCTTAGAAAGAGGAATTATAGAGGTTAATCACGCTACAAGAGGTATTCATTGGGCAAACAGCCCAACTCCAATATCTGTAGCTCCTCCAGGTGTAGAGCCAATTGATGTGTTTGTTGAACAAACATTTACAACTCAAGGAGAGCAAGTGTTTACAGCTATTATGGAGAAATTAAAGCCATCAAGCGAAAGAGCGCAATTAAATGATGCTTATATTCCTAAATCAGCACCAGAATATGTTCCTCAAATTAACTCAACAGGAATTGAGTTTGATGATGCTAAGAAATTACTTGAAGATGGAGTTTCTTTAGGTGTAATTACAAAACCATCAACAAACACCTTTGAGTTTAATGGAGAAAAGTTAAAATCATGGTCTGAATTAATTACAAAACTGAAAGACGACCAAGTGTTTTTAGATAAGCTAAGAGAAGCCGTTAAAAACGCTAAAAACTAATACAGTAAGCCCCGACCAAAAATCGGGGTTTATTTTTGCTATTTAGAATTAATCTAAATAAAATTATTTATATTTGTATATAAACAATACTTGTAAATGGCAACAATTAGTTTTAATACCACATTTGACTTAACGACATCGCCAAATCCAACAATAACCTTTACAGATACAACAAATTGGGCTGGACAAGGAATTGCATTAGCGGATGTAAACGGATGTTTTAATATCGTAGCCCCAAGCGGAGTTACAATCTATAATAACACCGATTTTACAAATGGAGGGTGTGATATTAATATGGTTAATTCATTGGATAGCCAACAAACTATATCATTTACACCAGAGGCAGGCGTTTATACAATAACATATACAGTTTATGACTCAAATCTATTAGTATATTCCACAAAGATAAATACTTATGATTATCAGTACGAATCACCAGAAGTAGAAATTGAACAAGAAGTAGACTGCATTACACCGTTATTTACATCTAATGATATTACTGAATATGATGTAGACGGAGTTACACCAACAAAAACAGAAGTTCACACTATATATTATCCAAACGGTAGCGCAGGACAAGGAAGTCCTGTTGTTGGCGCAGGAGTAACATTATCAACTGGTACATTTTATAACGGAACACAAACAACAACTATCCTTTCTGACTTAGAGTACACCTTTAGTGATGGGTTAACAGTGATTGACCAAATAGAAGGCAGTAAAGAGATTTTAGTTGATTGTACATATATATGCGCTATTTACTGTTGCTTACGTGCTGCTGAACAGAGAATGGAGAATAATAGAGGAGTAAATCAAGTTAAGTTTAATTTATACAAAGACGAGTTTGAGCAAATAATGGCACTCGTTCAGTTATCTAAGCTAGCAATTGAGTGCGGAAAAGATGATGATGTAAATGGGTATTTAACTCAGATTAAATCTATCGCTAATTGCACTGACGATTGTTCTTGTGGAGATACGCCAAGTCTTGTAACTGGAATTGGTGGTGGCGGTGGTGGCGGTCAGATTTATGACGTTGTTTCTGCAAATGCAGACATAACAGTATCATCTAATACTGTTGGAAACACCACAACATTTACACTAACAAATAACATTCCAGCATTTACATTAATAACAAATATTACTTGGGCTGGATTAGATACATTAAAAAGCACAAACGCAATGGTTAAAGGTTATTATAGAATAACCGATTACCAAACAACTGGAACTATTCCAAATACGGCAGACTCTATTTTAGGAACGACAGAGCCGCTAATAGTATTTGCGCTAGATGCAAGCAACTTATATCATCAGGCTTGGAGTGAACAGTTTCCTCAGGATATAATCCACTACGAGTTAAACGACACATCAACACAAGGGGCTGTATCTGGAAGAATTTATTTTAGAAAAGACACACTAAAAAATTTAGAAGCACCATACGACTGGAGAGTTTGGAAGTTTAGGAGATGGGAGACTGCACTTGGTAGTGGTATATTTACTGAATTTACTGACCCAGGTGGAGGGGAGGCTTCACAAGACTTTTATACATTTGGAGACTTAGCCAATGGCGGCACTTGTGCTAGTATAGCAATTAAAGAAGTTTCTTTAGGTGACGTAGCGTTAAATGCCGCACCATCAGATTTATTAAATAATATATTAATTGGACTAGATTCTTTTGATATTACAATAGATGAAGGTTGCTGGAATTTTAATCTTAAAGGAGGAGTTGCAAAAAACAATCACTTCGAGTCAGGATTAAATGGATTAAACATGGATGCGGCAACTCACGTTTATGCAGATTATCACTGCGAAGTGTTCTTTAATGCAACGCCTGCCGCTAGACTATCATATTTTGATGGCGCAGATGCTTTAAATGTAGTTTTACCAACAGCTTAATAATACTTAAATGAAACATATAACACAAACAGATTTAAACGGAGTTCCATTAGTTGCAGGGCAGGCAACAAACGAGGCGTTAATATGGGATGGGGCAAATTGGGTTAACGGACTCCCTGGTACGAGTAGTACACTTGAAGATGTGCTTGGAAATGGAAACTCAACTGGAGCTAACGACATATCTGTAAACAGTGGACAAAGAGTTGTATATAACAACTCTGGATTTACTGCAAATATACTAGAGCCTACACTAGGTGGTAATATTGATATTACACTTCCATCAACAACTGGAACACTTGCACTAACAAGTGATATAACAGCAGACTGGAAATTAGACGGTAATACCGTAGGAGCATTAAAATGGCTAGGAACAATAGATAACTATGCTCTACCATTTAGAACTAATAATACAGAAGTAGCTAGATTTGACACAAGTGGTAACTTTGGGGTTGGATTAAGTACATTAACAGCTAGATTCCATGCTCAAGGGTCAGGCTCTACATCTGCAACATATACATCAATTTTTCAAAATAGTTCTGGGACTCAGGCATTATTAGTTAGAGATGATACTAAAGTATTTGTAAATGGTGTTCCTGCTGGAAGTTATGATAGTTCAGATAAATTAATAGTGAATGGTACAATTGTAGCAAGAAATGGTAATAGCGCACTTTATTTGTATAATGATGGAACTAATGCTGGTTTGTTTAGATATAATTATAGCGGTGCAGTATACGAAACTATTGCTATAGGAAATACTACTACTACTTTAAATTTACTAGGTAAAATTAGAATATCTGATTCATTTACATCTACATCCGACAAATGCTCTATTTCACAATCAGGAAGTAATGGTGCATTAATATTTATTGGAGGTGACCATGCCACAAATAATGGTATGTATTTCTATAAGAGTGATGCCGCAACTCTTAATATGAGAATAAAAGACAATGGAACAGTTACAATGCCTTTACTGCAAGTTGGTAATGTTGGATTATCAAGCGGTGATTTATATGTAGATACGGCAGCTAATGTATTGGCAAATGGTGATTATGTTGTAGCTAGAAAAGTATAACAATTTAAAACAATAACAAAGTGGTAAATTACGAACTAAAAAAGAAAAATGAACCAGCAGTAAAATCAAATGAAGATGGTTCAATGACAATAACTCAAGGATTTATTACTGGAGTTGTAGGATGTCCACTATCATATGGAATGGTAGCAGGAGATGCTATTGTAATAACAGTAGAGGGTGCTTATGCAAAAACTGGACTTCAAATTGAAGAAGAAGTAAATGCAGCAGTAAATGCTTATATTGCACAAAAATATCCTCCAACAGAGTAATAATAATTTAATTTAATTTTAATGGCAGTAAACGTAAATACGTTTAAGTTATTTTGCGAATTTATCGCTAATAAAGTACAGGCAGGTCAATCTGTTTCGCCTTCACAATTTAATTTGGTGGCGAATCAAGCTCAGATGGTGCTATTTGAGAAGGATTTTCAAAATTACATACTAACAGGAGAGATGACTGATTATTTAAGAACATTTTTAAAGAATACTATATTACCTGTAAGCGCAATAGGAGTAGCTAATATCCCTTCGGATATGCAGCACGTAGCATCAATGAGGCATTATTATGTTGGCAAGAAAGGTGGAGCAGAGGTAGAAGTAAAACCTGTTAAGAATGAGAGCTGGGGTAATATACAAGTTTCTCAATTATTACAACCAAGCAGAAGATTTCCTAAATATCAGGAATTGGCATCTACATTTTTAATTTTACCAAGAACTGTTGGGACTGTAACTTTAGATTATTTTAAAACACCAGTAGCTCCAATTTGGAATTATACAGTAGTAAGTAATAGGCCTGTTTATAACCCAACTGGAAGTGTTGATTTTGAGTGGGGGTCGTTTGCGTTAAATAATGTTGCTTCGATATATTTATCACTTGTGGGAGTAAACATTAAGGATAGCGATTTATATGCATTTTCACAGCAGTTTAGAGCTGAAACGAATAGTAATTTATAATGGCACAAAGTTTATATAAATTAGCAGAGCAATGTCAGCGATTAATCGGGAAGGGAGACTTTCAAGAGATTATCGAAGCCGTAAAACAAGCGTATGCATCAATAGCTAAACTTCAATTTTATGAAAATAAAAATGAAGGAGTTAATGAGGTTAACGGCTCGTTTGTTTATACATTTAAAAATAACGCACCACAACTTGATAGTGATTTAGATAAATATTATATAGAAATCCCTTCAACATATCTTGAGCTTCCACATGAAATGGGCGTTAATCAGGTGTCGTATATGAAGGGGCAAGAGACTCCATTTGTAAGGATTTCGTCAAGTATGGAAGGATTGTTTTCAAACTTAAAGTCAAATGTATTTGGCGGAAATCAAACATATTATATTGAAAATGGGAAAATGTATTTTCCTAAGATGAACGCAACAAGCACTGGAGATATTTTACTTAAATTAGCAATAGCATTAGACGATGTTGATGTTGACGAGGATTTGAATATACCAGTAAATATAGCAGATGCTATAATAAACGCAGTGGTTCAGAAGTATGCGCCACAGCCAGAACAAAAACCTGATACCTTAATGTAATGGGATATAAACTGTCAGACGTAGTAAAAGAGATTTTAATAGAAATGGGTGACTCTAACATGAATAGATATGCTCGAGCGTATCAGTTAGCAACATCATGTTTAAGGTCATTGAATATGGATTTAAGTGGACTACCAAAAATAGTTTCACTAACAATTAAAGATAATGATACCGTTGATTTACCAAATGATTATCTTCAATACAGTAAGATAGCTATTTGTGGAAGAGACGGTCAACTTCACGCACTAGGATTAAACAATAATCTTTGCTTAAATCCTAATTATGACGATTGCGGTGATGTTACACGTCACACATCAACAAATCCAACAACAGGAGATTCGTTTATTGGATGGGATTATTATAGCGACCACTATAGAAATGGCGAGTTGATGGGAAGATTTTTTGGAATAGGTGGTGGTAATAACGCAAACGGAAGTTTTAGAATTGACAAAGCAAATAACCAAATATTATTAGCAGGTTTAAATTACAGAATATCAGAAATAGTATTAGAATACATTTCAGATATAAACGCTGTTGATGAAGATTACGAAGTGCATCCATTTATAATTGAAACTATAAAGGATTACGTTTATTGGATGATTATAGCAAGAAATTTGAAAGTTGGTTTAGGAGATAAACAGCTTGCAGAAAAGAAATATTGGAATAGCTATAGAGCATCTAAAAATAGATTCGCTTCATTTACAGTAGATGAATTTAAAGAAGCAATAAGAACTGGGAATTTAGGTTCTCCAAAATTCTAAAATGGCACAACAAAAGCAAACATTTGTAGACGGAATAAACTCAGACACAGTAGACGAGCTAATGCCACAGGGCATGGATAGATACCGACTTAATGTTAGGGTATTATCATCAGAAAACGGAACAGTTGGGGCTATTGAAACTGTTAACGGGAACACATTAGTAACAAATGTAAATCTTCCAGCAGGAACAAATACCGTAATAGGCTCTAAAGAAGATATCATAAGAAGAAGAATATATTATTTTGTTCACAACTCTAATGGCAATCATTCCATATTTGAATACGACATATTAGCAAACACAATTGCTATAGTATTACAAGAAGGTGTTGGCGCAACTAAGGTGGATGGATTAAATTTTAGCACATCATATTTAATAACATCAATAAACTTTATAGAGTTAGATGCTGACAATCATTTGATGTACTGGACTGACGGATATAATGCCCCTAGAAAGTTAAATATTGAAAAGGCGAAGTATTTTAGTGCAGGTAATCACACGCTAGGATATAAAACGCCATTTGACATTACGTGGATTAATAGAATTAAGATTCCTCCAGATAGGCCATCTTATTCATGGAGCAATAATGCTTCAATAGTATATAATTCATTATTAAACAAAAACTTTCAGTTTAAGTTACAATATGTTTATGATGACGGAGAAGTAAGCGCATGGTCTAAGTTTAGCATTTATAGATATCCAGAGGTAACTTATTACAACAATAATTGTAATGATGATTATACTCAAGACAACCAAATAGACATAGATTTTAATAGTGGGAGCAGTATAGTTAAAAAAATAAGAATAGCCGCAAAAGAAACAAATCAAACAGACTTCTTTTTAATAGACGAAATAGATAAAGAGGAGTTTGGGTATTCTGATAACACTCAGTATACATATACATTTATTAATGATGGAGTTTATCTTCCAATAGAAGTAAACGAGAGTATTAAATTATACGATAATGTTCCGCAAATATCTCAAACACATGATATAATTGCTGGTAATAGACTTGTTGATGGCAATATAACAGAGGGGTATGACAATACTCCAGTTGATTTTGTTCTTAGTTTAGATTTTCAATCGGTAGACAATAGTACACCAAACCCCAAAGACATAACAGATGCAAGTTATCTGAAAAGTGGAGGAGAATATACATATGGCATAGTTTATTACGATTTCGCAAACAGAAGTGGAACAGCTAATTTAAACAAGGGGCTGTATACTGATTTGTTGCCAAACGGAAAGTATGGCTCTACATTAAAAATACCATTCTTAACAGAAACAGCATACACTCTAAAGCAATTAAACTCTGCCCCAGAAGTAAGGTACGATATATATAATGAAGCCCCAAGCTGGGCAACACATTATCAATTTGTAAGAACAAAAAATAAGGCTGTACGCAAATATTATCAGATGGCGGCACAATGGGTTGCTTATTATGCTGGCGGAGCTATAGTTGACCCAAGAGTAACAGTGGCAACAAGCATGGCTGTTAATATCGGAAACATATTAGATGGAGGGGCATATAAGGTTGGATATCCTCATTCTAAACTAACATATGATTTTACAGAAGGGGACAGGATTAGGTTCATCGCAAATCCGCCATATGTTTCTGTTGCTTACCCAGCACCAGTTCCGCCAGTAGCTCCACCCCCAGTTTACGGACTGTCATATATACTTCCTAGTGGTGGAGGGTCTTCATCTACATACGGGGCATTACCAGATTCAGTTAACTTGCCGTACCTAGATTATGAGATAATTGGGTATGATTCGACAACAGAAGCAATATCAATAAAACTACCGACTGGAGCTGTTATTCCTAATAGTGAACTAATATTGCCTGGGTGTATATATGAAATATATACTCCAGAAAAAACAGTTGACGAAGAAAACCAGATAATGTATGAGATTAATGAAATGCAAGAGGTGGCTGAAGATGCTAATGGTAGATTTATACATTACGGTCAAGCTAATCAGCAGGTGATAGTTGATTCTACGTCTGGCTCTTATGCTGCATTTATATTGACACTAAACGTCCCCATAGGGCATGGCCTTGTTAATGGTAATAGGGTTAAGGTAGTTGAGTCAAGCACAAGCTATGGCTACGGAACAATAACAGCAACAACTCCAACAACAATAACAATAAACACAACTGGGGTTTGGACTGGTGGTGCTATTGTTGGAGCATCAACTGTTTATAAATCAGCTTTCGGTATTTTTCAGAGTGGAGATAGTTTTAGACCATATCAAGACATGCCATATTCTATTGATATAACTAGTAATAGTGGCTACCCAGAGACTACAATACTTAGCGTATACTCTCACGTTGAGAACATGAATGTTAATAATTTCTTTGACTCTGAACAGTGGGATTATCAGCGCCCAAACAAATATGACCCAAACAATAAAAGAATAAACAGAAAATCAACAGTTGTTTATTCTGAGTCATTTATCCCAGAAACAAATATAAACGGATTAAGCTCTGTATTTGATACTAATTTTGAAACATATCAAGATAAGTTTGGTGGTATATATAAATTATATGCCGAAAACCAAACGCTATTAATGTTCCAAGAACTAAAGATAGCTCAGATACCAGTACAACAGGTTATCTATAATGATTTACAGGGAGGGAATACTGTTGGTGCTTCGCCAACTATATTAAGCCCACAACCAATATACTACGCAGGAGAATACGGAATAGGTAAAAATCCTGAGAGTTTTGCAGTTTACGGAACAGCAAAATACGGCATAGATTTATACAGAGGAGTGGTTTGGAGATTATCAATAGACGGATTAACTCCGATATCAGACACTGGATTTATGCATAACTATTTTACGGATAAATGTGCAGCGATAGTATTAAATGCAACAAACAAGGTTAATGTATTTGGTGGCTATGATACTAAGTTCAGCGAATATATTATTAGCTTCTCAGCATATACAGACAAAAACTCCAACAGAATAGATGGAGAAACAATAGCATTTAATGAACAAGCAAATAAGTGGAGTACCTTCTACTCATATGTTCCAGAAACAATAAGCACAAGCGGAATCAATATAGTTACATTTAAAAACGGTAATTTATATAAACATAACACAAACTCATTGCAAGCTAATTTTTACGGAGTTCAAGGCGTTGCTGATATATGGAGTATTGTAAATATTGAGCCATCAAAAGTAAAGATTCTTGAAGCTATTAGCGAGGAAACAAATGATGCTTGGGCTGTTACAAGCATAACAACGCCAAACGGGCAGCTATCAAATTTAGTTGTAGCTGATTTTGAGGAGAAAGAAAATAATCAATATGCATTTGTTTGGAGAGACCAAAACACCCCTAATTTAGTAGCAGGGACAGCCTTGTTTGAAGGCGACCCAATGAGGGATAGAACGTTTTTATGTAAGTTTAGATATACGCCAACAACGTACAATAAACTTTATGCATTAAATTTTTACGTTATTCCTAGCGAAAGGTCAAATAAATAACTATATTTGCCGAATGGAAAATTTGACAACATTTATTTTAGCAACCGCAGGGTTAAGTTGGATATTGTGCCGCTCATCTTTATTTAAGAAACTAAGAGAGAGCTTAACATTTTTGTATGATGAAACTCAGGCTAAAAAGAGATTTAATGCAAGGGTAAATATAATAAAAGAAAAACTTTTATGGTATTTAGATTCATTATTTAGTTGCGTAGGGTGTATGGGATTTTGGGCAGGAGTTATTAATTACATAATTTTAGGAAATAAATTAAGTTTAGAAATTATAGTCTACTCATTTATTGGTTCAATTAGCTCATTATTAATTGTATCATTACTTGGATTTTTAGACAGAAAATAAGTATATTTGTATATAATGCAAATTCAAAAATCAAATAACGAACTTTCTAATAAAAATATTAGAAATGTTATTATGGGATTTGAAGAACAGATAAGAAGCGAAGAAAGTTCTTTTATTGGTGACTCAGATTATTGCCCTTTAACTCATTTATTTGGAGGAGGGATGTATATTAGGGAGATATTTATACCAAAAGGTACATTTTTAGTCGGGAAAATACATAAGCACGAACATCCAAATTTTCTTATGAAAGGCAGAGTAGAGGTAATAACAGAGGATGGCGTGGAGGTTTTAGAGGCTCCGCTTTCAATGATTTCTAAAGCAGGAACTAAAAGAGCTTTAAAAACGTTGGAAGACTGTATTTGGGTGACAGTTCATTTGAACGAAAAAGACACAAGGGATATATCTGAGTTGGAAAATTATGTTATAGCTGACTCTTACGAGGAATATGATAGATATAGGTTGTTAGAAAATGCAAGTCCAATTGAGAAGTGCCTGTATTATATAAAAGGATTATTAACTAAAAAAGATAAAAAATGACTTGGGTAGCAGCAGGGGTAGCATCTGGAATGGCAACAGCAGCAGGCGTTAGGTACGTTAAAGCTAAAATGGATGCCAAGAAAGATGAAAAAAATAGACCTCAATATCAAATACCAGAAGAGGTAAAAGCTAACATGACTCAAGCTGACCAAATGGCTTTACAGGGTCTGCCAGAGGAGCAAAAACAACAATTTGCAAACAATATACAGAGAAGTCAGGCTTTTGGGTTATCTCAAATGGGTAACAGAAAAGCAGGGCTTACTGGATTGGCGGCAGTTAATCAGCAGGGAATTGATGCTTATGGCAATTTAATGAGTGCTGATGCTCAGGCTAGACAGCAAAATCAATTACTTCAAATGCAGCAAAGACAAGTTTTGGCAGACTACAAAGACCAACAGTCCCAGCTAAATAAAATAAACCCATATTACGAGAATATGAGAAGAAGGGAGGCTAGGAATGATGCATTGGCTCAAAATTTAATAAACGCAGGAGGAACATTCTTAGGTGGATTTGGAGGAGGAGGTAAGAGTGCGTCTCAAGCACCTCAGCAGCAACAGTCTTCTCAACAAGGCTTAGGAGCTGGAGATGTTGATTATTCTCAATTTGGAAACAGAACAAATAGAGGAACAATGGAAGATATTAATAACTATGACCCCAACAAACCATTTGATTCAAGCGAATTAAATAAGTGGGGTAAATTTTAGGATATGTACGAAATAGACCCAAGAAAAGCAAGAACAGATTTATGGGATGTAGGTGAGCCAGGGGCTTACGTTTTTGATACATCTTCTATTCAGAAGGGGTTAAGTGATATTGCAGATAGAAGACAAAAGAAAGAGCTTGCTCAACAAAAGAGGCAAGACGAATTAGAAAAAGATGCTATCTCTAAGATAGGCGACTTGAATGACGGCAGTATATTTGCTCGTGACCAAGAATTATTTGCTAAAAGAAGAAATGAATTAGTTGACTATACAAAACAAAATATACAAAGACTAAGAAAAGGTGATTCTGACGCTTGGCTAGGGTTTCATAAGATGTATGGCGATATAGCTACTGAAATGAATTTATCCGAACAAGCAAAGATACAAGCAGCAAAAGTTCTTCAAAAGCCACTAGACCAAATGGATGAAGAAGATGTTGCTAATTTTAGTAAATGGGCTGAAACTCCTGGTGATTATGATTTTACAAAAATAAATGTATCACCAAGAGTAGATATATCAACTGTTGTAAACAAGGAATTGCTACCAACAGCTATTAAGATGGCTGATGACTATACTGGTCAAGGCAGAGAATTTAAACAAGAAGATGCGGAAGCATTAATAGGTCAAAAATTACAAGACCCATTATTTGCAAGACAATCTAATAGAGATTTTATAAGAGCTACTGATAAAGAGTTAAGTGAACTTGGATTAGATAGAAATACAGCAACTGCTGCTGATTACGTTAAAAAGAAATACGCATGGAATTTAGTTATGCGTGATAAAGAGAAGCCGAGAGCAGCAGGAGGTAGTGGTAGTGGAGGAGCAAAGAAGGTTGATTACTATATAACAACAACTGCCGATGGAAAGCAAAGAGCAGAATTATTTGTTGGAAGTAAGGCTTTGGCTAATTTCCCAGAAACAATTGAAGACCCGTCTGACCCAACAATGGCTATGACAATAAAGCCAATGTACCTAGAGTTAGACCCTAAGTCAAATAAGATAGAATTAATTGCTGCTGACCAAGATGGCAATATTCAAAAGTTTCCATACGATAAGGCTTTAAAAACGATATTCAAGAATTATAGATTAGATGACCCTTATGCTGCTTTTGGAGTAACACCAAAGAAAACAGTTGTAGTAAAAGACGGAGTTCCAACTGATAAAAGTAAGCAAGAAAAATTAACAGATAGGCAGAATAAGGCTTTATCAGCTTTTGAGGCTCAATACAAAAGAAAGCCAAGTGAATCTGAGAAGAAAAAAATATTAGAAAAATATAAATAAATATGCCAGAACCAACAAAGAAAGAGGAATTTAACTTTGATGATATAGTTAATAAAAACGAACAAGAGGAGTTCGATTTTAATGACATTGTTGGCGAAGAGCCATCAAAAAAAAAAGAATATACTCCATTACCAAAGCCATTAGCTCCATTGGAGCAGCAGCCAAAGAAGCCTTCATTCGAGCCATTCAAAGGTTACGAGCAAACCCAATCAGAATCGAAATTGGAGTTGCCTACATCAAAATCAACTCCTTCTACATCGGATGGATTTAAGCAAGGTCAATATGACCTTTCTAAATTACAAATACCAACAGCGCAGTTAGTATCAGATAAAGCATATCAAGAAGCTAGGCAAAAGGGATATCAAGAAACAGGTAAAACTTGGCTTGATGAACAAGCAAAAAAGTCTAGCGAATTAATACAGACTGCCAGCGAAAAACAAAAAATAGAATCTGAAAATTTTAATAAATTAAATGATTTTTTAAATAACTCTCAGTCCAATATAGAGGCGTTAGATAAAGAGATAGAGCGCACATCTGATGTGGCCATAAAAAACGATTTAATTAATCAAAGAAATTCACAAGTTGATGAATATAAAAAGGCTTACGAGCAACTTCAAAAAACATCAAATAAATATGATGCATTAGAAAGAGCTAAGGCAGACCTAGAATTTATTAAAGAGACAGCATATCAAAAAAACTTAGAGGCAAAAAACGGAACACTAGGTACATTTACTAATGCTGTATATAATGCTACAATACCAGCTATGACAAAGGGCATTGGGGCTTTAATATCATTGGGAGGTACTACTGGAGGATATATCCCAACAGACTACTCTAAAAAAGACGGAGGAATAAATAAAAATGCAATAACAACAGCAGGAAACTGGGTTGTTGAATTTGGGAATCAAATAGAAGCTGAACAAGCGAAGTCATCTCAGGAGTCTATATTGGATGGATTTACAAAAGAAAAAGCAGCTAATTTAGTTGGTAACGGGATAGGTAGCATGGTGTCTATGATGATTCCAGCAGGGGCATTAGGTAAGGCTGGTAAAGCGGCTCAACTTGCTACAGCATGGGGAAGCTCTAGTTTACAAACAATGGGTGCTGTTTATGATGATGCAATACAAAGAGGAGTTCCAGAAGATAAGGCTGCTTATCTATCGGCATTAATAGCTGTGCCTGTCGGTTCTATTGACGCACTTTCTGGCTCAAAATTTTTTGGAAGCAAGGCTATGTCAAAAGAACTAGTAGACCAATTTATAAAAGAGATTGGCACAAAGGAGCTGACTGCTGAAACAATAAGCCAAGCATCAAAAAAAATAATACCAAAGTTTATATTAGAAAAAACAAAAGATGTTGCTGGCGAAGGTATAACAGAAGGTATTCAGCAGGCAATAGAAGAGGGCGGAAAGATGGGATATGATGTAGTGACTGGAGAGGATAAATACAAGGATATTACCATTGAGAGTGGATTGAAAAGCGTTCTTGACGCTGCTGTTGGTGGAGCATTGGCATCAGCACCAATATCACTATTAACATCTCCACAAACAAATAAATCAATATACGAGCAAGCTATTTCATTAAAGGGGGATAAGGCAAAATTAGATTATTTTAAATCATATTTAGATAATGCTGAAAAAAATAATGTAATATCAGAAGAAGAGGCTCAAACTATTAGAAACACCTTTAATGGTATTTTGTTGTCTGATGAAAAAATTCCATCAACAATAAAAAATCCAGAAGCAAGAGCAGAGGCTGCTATACTTTTGGCTGAAAAAATGAAGCTAGAGGAGGAGATAAAAAACTCTGATAAGGCGTTAACTCAAAAAGAACAAGAGAGAGTAAAAGAGATTGATAGTAAGTTAAAGGTAATTGCAGAAGATAAAAAATCTTATGAATTTAAGAGAAAAGATATTTCTCCAAAACAACAAGAGGTTGTCTCCAAAAAAGTAGAGCCAACTGAGTCACAACAATTAACAAAAGAAGAAGAAACAGAATTATCAGAACTTGAAAAAGACGCTGAGTATGCTCCATTAGAAGGAGAAGAATTAAACAGGTATAACCAATTAAAAGAAAAACAAAATGCCGTTCCAATCGAAAGCACAACAGAGGTGGATGTTCGCCAACAAGCCAGAGATGGCGAAAAGATGGGCGAAGGAAACCAAATCATTCAAGAACCTGCCAGCAAGGGTGAAGAAATACAAGCTGAAAAAGAAGGAGAAGTAATAAAAACAAATCCAGTAGTCGTAGAAAATGCTCCTGCTGGAAACTTCATAAACGTAGGTTTATTAGACGGGAAAACTGAAAACGAAATAAGCGAAGAAGCTGTATTGGCTGCTCTTCCTAAAGATGCTAAAGTTGTTAGCTCAAAAAGAGTAGAAGGCACAGAGCCCACGCTATCTATTCAATTAGAGAGACCATTAACTGATGCAGAGATTAATAATTTAAGAGCCGCAACAAATCAATTAGCTATTCCTCAGTTAACAGAAGGAAGTGGGGTTATGCATGGCACAACTGATTGTGGAGACTTTAATCCTGAGTATTTTGTAATGCCTGATAATAAGAAATTATCAGAAACAGCAAAAGAAACGGAAACTAAAATAAATAATGTTGTTTCTGCTATATCAGAAGTATCTCCAAATACAAAAGTTATTCAACATAAAACAACAGAAGAATATCGTAATGCTTTAAAAGAAAAGGGTCAAGAAGCAAAAGGCGAAAGGTTAGGAGGAGGATTTTATGACCCAGAAACAGGAGAGATTCACTTAAACCTACAAGAAGTAAAAAGCAATACTTTATTTCACGAAGGGGTGCATCCTGTATTAAACGCTATAAATGCAATAGACGAAACTTTAATTGACAAATTACACGACCAATTAAAAACTATTGAAAAGCGTTATGATATGGATTCTAAATACTCGGAAGGATTTGCGAGTAGATATGAAGAATCTCAGCGTAAAATGGAGGCAGTAACTGAATTTATTGCAGATGTAGCTGACGGCAAAATAGAAATTACAGAAACTAATTTCGATAAAATTAAAAAAGTATTTAATGATATATTAAATGCATTAGGTATTAAAGGAATTAAACTTGATACAATAAGCGATTTAAAATCATTAGCCGATAAAATAAATAAAGGATTTAAAACAGGAGAAAAGATTGATATTGGAGGTAAGGCTACTAAAGAAGGAGGCATAAGCGAGAGTAAACCAAAACAAGATTTAGTGTCTCAAACACCTAAAGTTAAGTACATGACCGAAGACGGTGAAGGAAATTATGTTTTCTATCACTATAGCGGTCAAGACTTAACTAAAAAAGGAATAGACCCTAATAAATTTGGGAAAAATATTATAACATCAAGAGGAGAAAGTCCACTTGCTCCTGCTGCATTTTACTATACAGAACCAGATGTAGCAGAACCAGGTGTAGGTAATTTTGCTCATGTAGTAAAAGTTAAAAAAGACAAAGTATATCCATTTAACGAAGACTCATTAAACTTATTGCCAAAAGCAGAAAAGGCATTTAAAAAAGAGCATCCCAATCAAGCATTTGATGAAAATAGGCAAGTGGCTTGGGTTTCTAAGATAGCCAACGAAAAAGGATTTGATATGGTTGTGGCTGATTGGAGTGGAACTAAGGGTAAAGAAAAAAGATTAAGGGCGCAATCTCCCGTATCATTAAAACCAGAGCTTTGGCAAAAACCAAAAGCAGGAACTTATAATCAGATTGAAGTAAATGATGATTTAGAATATAAGTCGAACAGGAAGAGAGTGCAAAAGCAAATAGTGGGAGAAGGGGCTAATTTACCACAAGGAATAAAAGACTTATTAAAAAAAGCAAAAGAACTTGATTCTCAAGGAAAGTCTTCTGATTTTATTTATCAAGAAACGATGTGGGAAAAGGGTGTTGATGGCAAATGGAGATATGATGATAAATCAAAAACAAAAATAGATTACGATAAGATAGACGAGTATATAGAATATTTTAAAGATAATGAATCTAATAAAAGAGGGGCAGTAATATTACCTATAAATGATATTTTATCAGGGGAAATATTTAACTTATATCCTAAATTAAAAGACCTTAAAATTCTTTTTTACAGCAAAAAAGACGGTGTAAATGGATATTATAATCCTAAAACTAAAACAATAAATATAAACTTATATGGAAACACAACTGGACAAGGAAGGGAATCCGATACATCCACAGGAGATATTGGAGGGGATAGAACTAAGAAAAAAATATCCAAGATTAGACGAATTATTGTGCATGAATTACAGCACTACATTCAGCTCAGTGAAGGATTTGCCGAAGGACAATCAGATAGAGGAGCAGAAAAAAGATTAATTGATAGGGCAAAAAAGGAGGTAGAAAATCTACCGAGATTTAAGGATTTAAAAACAGAGAGAGAAAGGAGTGATTTTATAATAAAATATATTGCATCTCAATCTAAAACTGGTTCTTATTCTGATGCTATATTTGAAGAATATACAAAATCAGCAGGAGAGGTAGAGGCAAAAAATGTAGAAGATAGAGAATCTATGGATATTTTAGATAGGATGAAAACGCCTATATCTAAAACAGAAAAAGTTTCAAGAGGTGAGCAATATGTTGAATATAAAAATAAAGAATCACAAAGACAAGAGC
>JACCDR011505669.1_pt1 | contig 32578 bp, 26 predicted proteins | sample 7446431 | NCBI WGS metagenome assembly JACCDR01 (sample SAMN15323443, study PRJNA562643) | freshwater metagenome | isolation source: river surface water | place: USA:Blue River Watershed | collected 2017-08-17
ATCCGCGGCGCGCTTTTGATGGCGATATCCAACAAATACGGGCATTTGGTGCTGACCACCGGCAACAAAAGCGAAATGGCCACCGGCTACTGCACGCTGTACGGCGACATGGCCGGCGGCTTTGCCGTCATCAAGGACGTGGCCAAGACGCTGGTGTACCGGCTGGCCGAGTGGAAAAACCGCCAGCCCACGCGTCGCGCTGACGGCCCGCCCGGCGCGACAGGCACGATCGGCCCGGTGATCCCCGAGCGCATCATCACCCGGCCGCCCTCGGCCGAACTGCGCCCCGACCAGACCGACCAGGACAGCCTGCCGCCCTACGAGGTGCTGGACGCCATCTTGGCGCGTTACATGGAAGAAGACCAAAGCATTGAGGACATCATCGCCGCCGGTTTTGCGCGCGCCGATGTGGAGCGTGTGACGCGGCTCATCAAGATCAACGAGTACAAGCGCCGCCAGGCGCCGGTGGGCATACGCATCACACACAGGGCCTTCGGGCGTGATTGGCGTTATCCCATCACGTCCAAGTTCCGTGCTTAAATTGGCCGCAGGGCCGAACCCGGCCGATTGTTTTCCAGGAGCCCCGCCATGACCATGAAGCAGATCACCGCCGTCATCAAGCCTTTCAAGCTGGAAGAAGTTCGGGAAGCCCTGGGCGAGGTGGGGGTCTCGGGCCTGACCGTCACCGAAGTCAAGGGCTTCGGCCGCCAGAAGGGCCACACCGAGCTGTACCGGGGCGCCGAGTACGTGGTCGACTTTCTGCCCAAGGTGAAGGTGGAGGTGGTGGTGAAAGACAGCGATGTGGACCGCTGTGTCGAAGCCATAGTGAAAGCGGCGCGCACCGGCAAGATCGGCGACGGCAAAATTTTCATCACCTCGGTGGAGCAGGTGGTGCGCATCCGCACCGGCGAAACCAACGAAGCGGCGGTCTAGCGCCCGCTGGGGCGGCGGTCAGATCCGCGTGTAGTCGTCAGGCGCCGCCGCCTGGCCCGCGCGCTGCGCCAGGTCCAGCAGCAGCGCCAGCGGGTCGTGGTGCACCTGCAGCATGCCCATCGTCGGCGGCGAGACAAAACCCTCGGCCTCGGCATGCCGCATGAACTGCAGCAGGCTGTCGTAGTAGCCGTCGATGTTCAAAAGGCCTATGGGCTGGTCGTGGTAGGCCAGTTGCCGCCAGGTCCACACCTCGTACAGCTCTTCCAGCGTGCCGATGCCGCCGGGCAGCGCGATGAAAGCCTGGGCACGCTCGGCCATCATCTGCTTGCGGATGTGCATGGTGGGCACCACGTGCAGTTCGGTCAGGCCCAGATGGCCCACCTCGGCCTGCTTCAATGATTCCGGGATGACACCGATCACCCGCCCGCCGGCAGCCAGCGTGGCGTCGGCCACCTCGCCCATCAGCCCGACCTTGCCGCCGCCGTACACCAGCTGCCAGCCGCGTTGGCCGATGGCCTGGCCCAACTGGCGTGCCGCTGCGGTGTAGCTGGCGCGGTGACCGTGGCGTGCGCCGCAGTACACGGCAACACTGAAGGGTGGTCGGGCCGGGGAGGCGCTCATCGCGTGCCACCTGTACTTTCAGTGCCGGGGGCCACCTTGGGGCGTTTGGCGGGCCTGACAGGCGGCGGCGTCGAGATCAGGCGCGTCTGGCACACGGCGTCGTGCAAAAACTGGCGGTCGGGGCGCAAGCGGCTCAAGCCGGCATAGGCCGCCACGCCGGCCAACAGCACGGCCGTCAGCGGGCCGCCGCCTTTCAGGCCCCAGAAGTAGAACAAGGCCAGTGCCGGCAGAAACCACAACCAGGCCAGCACGTAGCGGGCCAGCGCGCGCAGGGGCCGCACCGGTGCGCCGCCCGGGCCCACCAGCTTGATGTGCCAGGTCAGCATGGCCAGCGTCTGCCCCTTGCGGCACCAGAAGTACACGAAGTACAGCCCCAGCACCGCAAACAGGAAAGCCTTCAGCCCGGTGGAGCCGACAAGCGCGTGGCGCTGCTGGGTCACCACGCCGTACACCAGGCCGGCCGCCATCACCACGCCAAAGAGCAGCACACCTTCGTACATGAAACACAGCATGCGCCGTGTCAGGCTGGGCACGGCCGGTGTGGTGGTGGCGGCTTCAGTGCCGCGGGGGTCTGCAGCCACGCTCACGGCTTGGGCGCGGGCCCGTCGGTCAAGGCCGAACGAACGGCGGCACCCTGGGGGCCGCGCTTGGGCAGCAGCGTCGAGGGGTCGACAAAACCTTCGGTGGCCACGATTTTGGGCAGCCCGGTTTGGTGGTGTGCCGGTGGCGTGGCCGGCGTCGTCAGCGGCCGCGTGGTGGCGCCGGGTTTGGCCTGCAGCGCCGTGGTGGTGGCCGCCTTGGGCGTGACCGGCGGCGGTGCTTTCACTTCGTTTTGTTTGCCCGAAGGCCCGCTGTCGTCGCCGCTGGCCTTGGCAGCCGTGCGTTCGTTGATGGCGGGCCGGGCCTGACGCGCCTGGCGCGCCAGGGCCTGTTTTTCATCGGCGCTCAGCGCCTGGTACTCCTGCCAGCGCGCCTGCCGCTGTTCGGCCGGCAGCTGCTGCGCTTCCAGAAACTGCAGCCGCACCTGGTGACGCTTGGCCGGCGTCAGGCTGGCCCACTGCGCCATGCGCTGCTGGATGCGGATGCGCTCGGCCTCGGGCATGGCTTGAAAACGGTTGGCCAGCTCCAGCCACTTTTTTTGGCGCACGCCTTCGATGCCGGCCCAGTCGCTTTGCAACGATGCCAGCGCCTGTTTCTGCGCCGGCGTCAGTGCGGACCATGGCAGGGTGCTGACGGCCGCCGCCGGCATGCGGGGTTCGGCCAGCGGGGCCGCAGAACGGTCGGCCGCTGTGGCGCCGAGCCCCAGGCTCAGTGCAGCCACGGCGGTGGCAGCGCGCAGCCGTGCCCCGCTGGTCATCACGGGGTCGGGCCCCAGCGCAGGTAGTGCACAAAACCGGGGTCGGCGTATGCGGCCGGGGGCAGTTCGTCGCCGAGCACCAAGGTGTCGATGTCGGCCGCGACGCGGATCTGCTCTTGCACGTTGAGCTGGTCGATCAGCAGCAAACCCGCCAGCAGCAGCAGCAGCGGCATCAAGGCCAGCAGCCACTGGGGCAGGGCCCGCCCGGAGCGGGGACCACCTTGCACCACAGCGGTGCCACCGCCGGCGTGCGTCACCGCAGCGGCGGCTTGGGCCTGGCGCGCCAGGCGGGCCTGCGCCACGGCCTGGTCGCGCGCCACACGCAGGCGTTCGTTCACGTGGTGGGGCAGCGTGGCGCTGGACAGGGTCAGCGAGCTGGCCAGACGCCCCGCCAACCGGGCTTCCAGCGTTTGGTGAGTGTGGGTCAGGTGGTGTGGAGTCATAGCGATATTCCCTTGGCTTTTAGCGCCTTGGCCAATGCGTGAACGGCTCGGGAGCAGTGTGTTTTGACACTGCCCTGCGAGCAACCCATGGCTTCGGCTGTTTCTTCGACGTCGAATTCTTCCCAGTAACGCAGCAAAAAGGCTTCTCGTTGACGCCCGGGCAGCTCGGCCACCGCCGCTTCGATGGCACCCAGAATCTGCGTGCGGGACACCGCGTCAGAAGCACTTTCGGTGCCCAGTGTGCCTTCTATGGCGTGCAGCGCTTCCAGCAGGTCAAATTCGCCATCGTCATCGCCGCTGCTGAATTCAGAGAAATTCTGGACCACGCCGCGCACCCGTTCACGGCGAAACCAGTCCATGGTGCAATTGGACAGGATGCGCTGGAACACCAAGGGCAGCTCGGCGGCGGGGCGGTCGGCGTATTTCTCGGCAAGCTTGATCATCGCTTCTTGCACGATGTCCAGCGCCGACTCCTCGTTTCTGACGGCGTAGACCGCGCGCTTGAAGGCGCGTTTTTCAACGCTCTTGAGAAAGTCGGAGAGTTCTTTGTCGGAGGCCAACGCGGTTGGGGGAGCGCAGGCGCTCCAGGTGGCCCGGCTTGGGCGGCGCGGATTATGTCACCCTGGCCATGGTGCACATCATGGCGCACATCGTGGCGCACAAACCGGGGGTGGGGTGGTGGTCGAGGTGCCGTCTATAATCTGCATCTCCACCAAATTGCTACCGGGTCCTCTGGCTGGCCGTCCCACCTGGACGTCAGCATTTTTTGACCGCACAGGCTCTGCATCCGCCTCACGAGGGCGCGAGTAGGAGCACCAATGGTTTTTCGTCAGAGAAATTCACAAAGGTTTCATATGGAAATGTCTGCTGCGGGAGTCCTGCGTGCCGCCACGGCACCGTCTGCTTCTCCCCTTTCCCCTTCCCCCAGCACCCCCCCTGCTGCAGAGCCCAACGGCTCTGAAATCCTGGTCCGCTGCCTGCAAGCCGAAGGGGTCAAGTACCTCTGGGGTTACCCCGGCGGCGCTGTTTTGTACATCTACGACGCGCTGTACAAACAAGACACCATCGAACATGTGCTGGTGCGCCACGAACAGGCCGCCGTGCATGCCGCTGACGGCTACGCGCGTGCCACGGGCGACGTCGGCGTGGCGCTGGTCACCTCGGGCCCGGGTGTCACCAATGCCGTCACCGGCATTGCCACGGCCTACATGGATTCCATCCCGATGGTCATCATCACCGGGCAGGTGCCCACGCCGGCCATAGGCTTGGACGCCTTCCAGGAATGCGACACGGTGGGCATCACGCGCCCCATCGTCAAGCACAACTTCCTGGTCAAGGACGTGCGCGATCTGGCGCTGACGATGAAAAAGGCCTTCCACATCGCCCGCACCGGCCGCCCGGGGCCGGTGGTGGTGGACGTGCCCAAAGACGTGTCGCTGAAGACGGCGCCCTTTGCCTATCCCGAGTCGGTGGAGATGCGCTCTTACAACCCCGTGCGCAAAGGCCATGGTGGGCAGATCCGCAAGGCCGTGCAGTTGCTGCTGCAGGCCAAGCGGCCCTACATCTACACTGGCGGTGGTGTCATCCTGGGCAATGCCTCGGCCGAGCTGCGGCAGTTGACCGACATGCTGGGCTTTCCCTGCACCAACACACTGATGGGGCTGGGTGCCATCGCCTCCAGCGACCCCAAGTTCCTGGGCATGCTGGGCATGCACGGTACCTATGAAGCCAACATGACGATGCAGAACTGCGACGTCTTGCTGGCCGTGGGCGCCCGCTTTGACGACCGCGTGATCGGCAACCCCAAACACTTTGCGTCGGTGCAGCGCAAGATCATCCACGTCGACATCGACCCGTCGTCGATTTCCAAGCGCGTGAAGGTCGACATCCCGATCGTTGGCGACGTCAAGGACGTGCTACAGGAACTGATTCTGCAGATCAAGGAAGCCACCGCCCGGCCCGACGTTGCGGCGCTGTCAGGCTGGTGGGCCCAGATCAACGAATGGCGCAAGCGCGACTGCCTGGCCTACAAACACAGCACCGACGTCATCAAGCCGCAGATGGTGGTGGAAAAGCTGTGGGAGCTGACCCGCGGGCGCGACACCTACATCACATCGGATGTGGGCCAACACCAGATGTGGGCGGCACAGTTTTACCGTTTTGAAGAGCCCCGTCGGTGGATCAATTCCGGCGGCCTGGGCACCATGGGTGTGGGCCTGCCCTATGCCATGGGCATCAAGCTGGCCAAGCCTGAGAGCGATGTGTTTTGCATCACCGGCGAGGGCAGCATCCAGATGTGCATCCAGGAACTGTCCACCTGCTTGCAATACAAAACGCCGGTGAAGGTGGTGTCGCTGAACAACCGCTACCTGGGCATGGTGCGGCAGTGGCAGCAGCTGGCCTACGGCGGCCGCTATTCACACAGCTACATGGACGCGCTGCCCGACTTCGTGAAACTGGCCGAGGCCTACGGCCACGTCGGCCTGCTGGTGGAAAAACCGGCTGACGTGGAAGGCGCGCTGCGTGAGGCCATCAGGTTGAAGGATCGCACGGTGTTCCTGGACATCCGCACCGACCCCACCGAAAACGTCTGGCCCATGGTGCAGGCGGGCAAGGGCATTTCTGAAATGCTGCTGGGGTCGGAAGACCTGTAAAGCTGCTGCAGCCGGCCGGGCCTCGACGCCGCGTTACCGCGTGGCTGCCGGGGCCCTGCAGGCCCGAAGCCTTGTTGCTCCTGTGGGGCGGCCGTTGACCCCGCCCCCGTCTTGATTCAACCCCTTTTTTGAGCGTGGCCAAGGGGCCCAGGGCCAACCGCCCCGGGTGCCCGAAGAGCGCGCAGGACCCGAACCATGAAACACATCATTGCCGTGCTGCTGGAAAACGAGCCCGGAGCCTTGTCGCGTGTTGTCGCGCTCTTCTCAGCACGCGGCTACAACATCGAGAGCTTGACGGTGGCGCCCACCGAAGACGCGTCGCTGTCGCGCATGACCATCGTCACCACCGGCAGCGATGACGTCATCGAGCAGATCACCAAACACCTGAACCGCTTGATCGAAGTGGTGAAGGTGGTGGACCTGACCGAAGGCGCCTACACCGAACGCGAGCTGATGCTGATCAAGGTGCGTGCGGTGGGCAAAGAACGCGAAGAGATGACACGCATGGCCGAGATCTTCCGCGGCCGCATCATCGACGTCACCGACAAGAGCTACACCATCGAGCTCACTGGCGACAGCGCCAAGCTCGACGCTTTTTTGCTGGCCATCGACCGTGCCGCCATTTTGGAAACCGTGCGCACCGGCGCCAGTGGCATTGGCCGCGGCGAGCGCATCTTGCGGGTGTGACCCTACCCCGCACCCCATCGCCCAACCCCTCTTTTCACCCCCCTTCAACACGGAGAACCCCATGAAGGTCTACTACGACAAAGACGCCGACCTCAGCCTCATCAAGGGCAAAAACGTCACCATCATCGGCTACGGCTCGCAGGGCCATGCCCATGCCCAGAACTTGAACGACAGTGGCGTGAAGGTCACCGTGGGCTTGCGCAAGGGTGGCGCGAGCTGGAGCAAGGTTGAAAAGGCCGGCCTGAAAGTGGCCGAGGTGGCCGACGCCGTGCGCGTGGCCGACGTGGTGATGATTCTGTTACCCGACGAGCAGATCGCCGCCGTCTACAAAAACGACGTCGAGCCCCACATCAAACAGGGCGCGTCGCTGGCCTTTGCACACGGCTTTAACGTGCATTACGGCCAAGTGGTGCCGCGCGAAGACCTGGATGTGTGGATGGTGGCGCCCAAGGCCCCGGGCCACACCGTGCGCAACACCTACACGCAGGGCGGCGGCGTGCCGCACCTGATTGCCGTGCACGCCGACAAAAGCGGCAAGGCACGTGACGTGGCGCTCAGCTACGCGGCAGCGAATGGCGGCGGCAAGGCCGGCATCATCGAGACCAACTTCCGCGAAGAAACCGAAACCGACCTGTTCGGCGAGCAGGCCGTGCTGTGCGGTGGCACGGTGGAACTGATCAAGGCCGGTTACGAGACGCTGGTGGAAGCCGGCTACGCACCCGAGATGGCCTACTTCGAGTGCCTGCACGAGCTGAAGCTGATCGTTGACCTGATTTATGAAGGCGGTATCGCCAACATGAACTACAGCATCAGCAACAACGCCGAGTACGGCGAATACGTCACCGGCCCGCGCATCGTCACCAGCGAAACCAAGAAGGTGATGAAGCAGGTGCTGGCCGATATCCAGACCGGGGAATACGCCAAGAGCTTCATCCTGGAAAACCGTGCTGGCGCGCCCACGCTGACCAGCCGCCGCCGCCTTAACAGCGAGCACTCCATCGAGGTGGTGGGCGAGAAGCTGCGCGCGATGATGCCGTGGATCAAGGCCAACAAGCTGGTGGACCGTTCGCGCAACTGATGGCCTGCTGCGTGCATGCCGTTGACGGCCTGTGGCGGGTCTACAGGCCCGCCGGGTTTATGCTGCGCGCATGAGCGAAGAGACCAACGAAACCCCGCAGCCCCCCGTGGCGCGGCGCAAGGGCATTTACATCCTGCCCAACGCCATCACGCTGGCGGCCCTGTTCTCGGGGTTTTACGGCATCGTGATGGCGATGAACGGCCGCTTCGAAGTGGCTTGCATCGCCATCTTTTGCGCCGCTGTGCTGGACAGCCTGGACGGCCGCGTGGCGCGCATGACCAATGCACAAAGCGCCTTTGGCGAGCAGATGGACAGCTTGAGCGACATGGTCAGCTTTGGCGCTGCGCCGGCGCTCATCGTCTACATCTGGGCTTTGAAGGACATGGGCAAACCGGGGTGGATACCGGCATTTGTTTACATCGCGGGTGCGGCTTTGCGGCTGGCGCGCTTCAACGTCAACATCGGTGTCGTGGACAAGCGCTTTTTCCAGGGCCTGCCCAGCCCGGCGGCGGCCGCCATCGTGATGAGCTTCATCTGGGTGATGGACGACGCCGGCTTCAAGGGCGCATCGCACATCGGCTGGCTCAGCTGGACGGCTTTTGCCATCACCTTGTTCGCCGGCTTGTCGATGGTGACCAACGCGCCGTTTTACAGCTTCAAGGTCGTGGGCAGCAAACGCACGGTGCCTTTTGTGGTGCTGGTGGCGGTGATGCTGGCCATTGCCTTCATCGCACTGGACCCGCCCAAGGTGCTGTTTGCCATCTTTTGTGTTTATGGCCTGTCGGGTTACGCCATCTATGCCTGGCGCAAGACACAGGGCCGGCCGGCAAGCGTGATCGCCACGTCGACCGACGACCCCGACGAAAAGGGCCTGCACCCCTGAGAGTCGGTGCTTCCGCCCGTGCTACAGTCTGCCCGTGACCAAGACGACCATGCTTCAACTGCTACTGGCGCTACAGGCTGAAAAGCGGGTGCGCTGATCGTTTTCGTCTCGACCTTTCCTTACCGATCAACGGCCCGCCAGCGTCAAGCAGCGGGCCGTTTGCTTTTGTGTACTCAAGACTGACGGGCCGCGCCAACCAAGCTGCTTTGACCATGGCCAGCCCAACCTGGAGTCCCAAGCATGACCTTGCTAAGCAACACCGTCCGAACCCCCCGCTGCACTGACCCGCAGTGCACGCCCCGCACCATGTGGGCTGCACCAACGGCCCCACGCTCCACCCCATCGCCCCTTCACCAGGAACACGACCATGGCTGACAAGCTCATCATCTTCGACACCACCTTGCGCGACGGCGAACAGTCGCCCGGCGCTTCCATGACCAGGGACGAAAAGCTGCGCATCGCGCGCCAGCTCGAGCGGCTGCGGGTGGACGTCATCGAAGCCGGCTTTGCGGCTTCCAGCAATGGCGACTTCGAGGCCGTGCAGGCCATCGCGCGGGCCATCAAGGACTCCACCGTGTGTTCGCTGGCGCGTGCCAACGACCGCGACATCTCGCGCGCGGCGCAGGCGCTGGAAGGGGCTGCGCGCTCGCGCATCCACACCTTCATCGCCACCAGCGAACTGCACATGGAAAAGAAGCTGCGCATGACACGCGAGCAGGTGCTGGAACAGGCCACGCAGGCGGTGCGCTTCGCGCGCAACCTGTGCGGCGACATCGAGTTTTCGCCCGAAGACGGCTACCGCTCAGACCCCGACTTCCTGTGCCGTGTGCTCGAGGCCGTGATCAACGAAGGTGCGACCACGCTGAACATCCCCGACACCGTGGGTTATGCCATCCCCGAGCTGTATGGCAACTTCATCCGCATGCTGCGCGAGCGCGTGCCCAACAGCGACAAAGCGGTGTGGAGCGTGCACTGCCACAACGACCTGGGCATGGCGGTGGCCAATTCACTGGCCGGTGTGATGCTGGGTGGCGCGCGGCAGGTGGAATGCACCATCAACGGCCTGGGCGAGCGCGCGGGCAACTGTTCGCTGGAAGAAGTGGTGATGGCGGTGCGCACACGGCGCGACTACTTCGGGCTGGAACTGGGCATCGATGCCACACAGATCGTGCCAGCCTCGCGCATGGTCAGCCAGACCACGGGTTTTGTTGTGCAGCCCAACAAGGCTGTGGTGGGCGCCAATGCTTTTGCGCACGCCAGCGGCATACACCAGGACGGTGTGCTCAAGGCGCGCGACACCTACGAAATCATGCGCGCTGAGGACGTGGGTTGGGCGGCCAACAAAATCGTGCTGGGCAAACTCTCGGGCCGCAACGCCTTCAAGCAGCGGCTGCAGGAACTGGGAGCGGTGATGGCGTCTGAAGCCGAGGTGAACGCGGCCTTTGCCCGCTTCAAGGACCTGGCTGACCGCAAGAGCGACATCTACGACGAAGACATCCTGGCCTTGGTGGCCGACGAGAGCGTGACCCCCGAGCATGAACACTACCGGCTGCTGGCGCTGTCGCAGCACAGCGAAACCGGCGAGCGCCCGCACGCCAAGGTGGCTTTCGCGGCCGGTGAGGTGGAGCACCACGTGGAAAGTGACGGCAACGGGCCGGTTGACGCCAGCCTAAAGGCGATAGAGAGCCAACTGTCGACTGGTGCGGAATTGATGCTCTATTCGGTCAATGCCATCACCTCGGGCAGCACAGAATCACAAGGCGAGGTGACGGTGCGTTTGCAATTGGGCGGCCGCATCGTCAACGGCGTGGGTGCCGACCCGGACATTGTGGTGGCTTCGGCCAAAGCCTATCTGGCCGCGCTGAACAAACTGCACAGCAAGGCCGACCGGGTGGCCGCGCAGGGTTGAGCGCTGGGCCCGCAGGGGCCGCAGCGTGGGCTCCACTTTAGAAAAATCACGTAAGCGATTGATATTGCGTGATTTTCTGGTCTCCCCTACACTTCGGCCATAGATGAACCAGAAAGATGTCCTTGCAGATCCATCACGCATTGACCGCCCTTAAGGAACTCGGTTCAAGTTCCGCCGCTGCAGCCAAACGGGCCTGTGCGCTGATGATGGCTGCCTCGTTGCTGTTGCTGGCGCCCGCGCAGGCTGCGGCCCGTACGGACAAGGCTGCGCCGGCTGCCAAGGCACAGCCCAAAGCACAGGCCAAATCGCAGCCGAAGGCCGTCAAGGCGGCCCGTGCCACACCGGCGCCCAAGGCGTCTGCGCGCGCTGCCAACAACACCCGCAAGGCGCAGGCAAAGCCTAACAACGCGGCCCGGCAAGGTGTACAGCTTGCGCGCGCGGGCCGCAATGGGGCAGCTGCTGCCAAGGCCGGTCGGCCCGGTGCCAAGGCCGCTGCCGCCAACCGCTCCATTCAGGGCCCCGGCCTGCGGCCAGGCAAGGCCAAGGGCCGGCTGGCGCTGCGCGCACCGCCGCCGCCGCCCAGGCCTTCTTTCGGCGAAATGTACGGTTTGCACGCCACGGAAGACGAGCTGGACCTGCGCAGCAGCGTGGCCTTGGTGGTCGACCAGGACACCAACGAAGTGCTGTTCAGCAAAAACGCGCGCGCGGTGCTGCCCATCGCCTCCATCACCAAGCTGATGACGGCCCTGGTGGTGACGCAGGCCGGGCTGCCGATGGACGAGGTGCTCACCGTGAGCGACGACGACGTGCAGGCCACGCTGGGCAACCGGTCGCGCCTGGCCGAGGGCACACAACTCACCCGCGGCGAGATGATGCATCTGTCGTTGATGGCCTCTGAGAACCGGGCCGCGCATGTGCTGGGCCGCACCTACCCGGGCGGCATGGCGCGTTTTGTGCAGGACATGAACAGCACTGCGCGCAGCCTGGGCATGGGCCAGACCAGGCTGGTTGAACCCACGGGTTTGTCGGAAAGCAACCAGTCCAGTGCCGAAGACCTGACCCGTCTGGTGCGGGCCGCCTCGCTGCATCCGGTGATACGCGAGCTGTCCACGTCGCTGGAAATGGTGGTGCCGGTGCGTGAAAAGTCGGTGCAGTTCCGCAACACCAACCGCCTGGTGCGCAACCCTGAATGGGAAATCGGGCTGCAAAAAACGGGCTACATCGCCGCTGCCGGGCGCTGCCTGGTGATGCAGGCGCAACTGGCGGGCCGCAAGCTCATCATGGTGCTGCTGGACAGCACCGGCAAGTACTCTCGTCTGGGCGACGCCGAGCGCATCCGCAACTGGCTGCTGGGCGGCGAAAGTGGTCCGGTGCTGGGTCAGCTGCGGTAGCCCAACGCGGCCGAGATTTGCGCCGCGGTGGACTTCACGCGGTCCAGCCAAGACTCTTCCAGCCGGTCGGCCGGTGCCGATATCGACAGCCCGGCCACCAGCATGTTCTGGTCGTCGAAGATGCCGGCGGCCATGCAGCGCACACCCAGTTCCAGCTCTTCGTTGTCGCGTGCCACGCCGCTGCTGCGCACCGTGGTCAGTTCGCGCTCAAGCAGGGCCAGGTCGGTGATGCTGTTGCGGGTGTGCCCGGTCAGCCCCGTGCGCGTGGCATAGGCGCGCACCCGCTGCGGGTCGTCATGGGCCAGGAACAGCTTGCCCACCGAGGTCAGGTGCAGCGGGGCCCGACCGCCCACCGAACGCACCACCTGCATGCCCGAGCGTTCACTGTAGCTGCGCTCGACATAGATGATTTCGTCGCCCTGGCGCATGCTCAGGTTCACCGGCTGGCTGGTCACGCGGTGCAGTTCGCGCATGGGGGTGAGCGCGGCTTCGCGCACGTCCAGCCGGGCCTTCACCAGGTTGCCCAGTTCCAGCAGCCGCATGCCCAGCCGGTAGTTGCCGGCCAGCGGGCGGTCGACGTAGCGCCCGATGGTCAGGTCGTTCAGGATGCGGTGCGCTGTGGAAGGGTGCAGGCCGGTGCGGGCGCTGATCTCTTTCAGCGTTACCGGCTCTTGCTGCGCCGCCAGCACGTCCAGCAACGCGAAGCTGCGTTCCAGCACCTGGATGGTGGGCGATGCGGGTTCTTTGTCGGGGCTGGCCATGGTGCGCAGCAGCATACGCCATTTTGCATCGCGGTAGCTGCTGCTGGATGACGGAAGGCGCTGACCTTCTTTCACGCGCCTTGCAGCAACCGGTGCACCGCCTGTTCACCCGAGCGAACGGCGCCTTCCAGCGTGGACGGGTAAGGCCCGGCGATGTGGTCGCCGGCGGCCATCACGCGTGCATGCACCTGCGCGGGCGGCCGCTGCAGCCCGGGCAGGCAGCGGAAGGTGGCCCGTTTTTCGGCCACCGTTTTCACCACCGTGGGTGTGCTGGGCCAGGTGTTGCGCGGGAAGGCCTGCAAAGCCTGTGCCACCACCGCTGCTTCGGTGGCCTTGAGGCCGCGCGCCACCCAGGGGGCTGCGCCGCTGACCACAAAGGCAAAACGGCCGGCTACCCAGCCCAGCGCACCGTGGTCGAAGGCGAACTGCGCGGGTGCGTTGTGGTCTTCCAGCAGGGCCGTCATCGGTGCCGGCAGCCGTGCCCCCGGGCAGTTCAGCACCACGGTGATGATGGGCTCATAGGGCAATGCGGCGGCGCAGGTCGACCAGGCCGGGTTCAGCGGCGCCACCAGGCGCGCTGTGGCCAGGGCAGGGCAGGCCAGTACCACGCCGTCAAAAGCTTGGCCGTTGACGCGGCAGCCGGTGTCGCTGGCCTGCAGGTCTTGCACCGGCGTGCCCAGCAACACCCGCGCCTGGTGCTGGTGCAGCCACTGCAGGGCTGGGCCGGGCAGCAAGTGGTCCAGCCCCACGCGGGGCAGCAGCAGGTCGGCCGAGCCTTTGCCGCCCAGCAGCGCGTCTTTCAACACGCGCAGCAGCACCTGCGCGCTGGCGTCGGCGGCAGGGGTGTTCAGCGCGGCCACGCACAGCGGGTCGATCAACATGGCGCGCACGGCTGCGGGCAAGGTCTGGCACAGCGTCTGCACGCTGAGCGTGGGTGCGCAGTCAAACCCGCGCAGCGCCAGGCCCGCCGCCCAGCGCAGCAGGGCCCAGCGCTCGCGCCCGTTCCAGCTGCCGCAGCGCAGCACGGCGCGCACAAAAGCCAGGGCCTGCGGGCCGGGCGGCAGCGCAAATTCACGCCCATCGGCAAACAGCAGCCGCAGCGGCTGGCGCTGCAGCACCTGGCGCGGGTCCACACCCACGGTGCGCATCAGGGCCAGGCTGCGTGTGTAGGCGCCAATCAGGATGTGCTGGCCGTTGTCCAGGCTGTTGTCACTGCTGCCCAGGCTGCGCGCACGGCCGCCCACGTGGTGGGCAGCTTCGAAGACCGTGACGCGGTGCCCGGCCTGCACGGCAGCCACCGCTGCCGCCAGGCCGGCCCAGCCGGCACCGGCCACGGCCAGGTTCAGCGGCACGGCACGGTGCCGGTGGGGTGGGTCGCAGGCCGGCACGGGCGGGCCCGCCTGCTCAGCGGCCCGTGAGGTGCGTGCGCGTGGCAATCCACAGCTTGCGCAGCGGCGTGACCGAGGTGCGCTGGTGCAGCACCTGGAAACCCTGCTCCTCGATGTCGCGCAGCAAGGCGCGGTAGATGTTGGCCATCATCAACCCAGGCTTTTGCGCCACGCGGTCGGCGGCCGGCAACAAGGCCAGCGCGGCGTCGTAGGTGGCGTGTGCACGTTCGGCCTGAAAACGCATCAGCGCCAAAAAGCGGTCGCTGTAGCCCCAGGGTGCTTCGCGCTTCAGCAGTTCATGGGCCTTGACGTCAAAACGCTGCAGGTCGGCCACGGGCAGGTAGATGCGCCCGCGCCGGGCGTCGTCGCCCACGTCGCGGATGATGTTCGTCAACTGCAGCGCCTGGCCCAGTCGGTGCGCGTAGGCCGTGGTGTCGGCGTGGGTGGCGCCGAAGATGTTGGACGCCACCTCGCCCACCACGCCGGCCACCAAGTGGCAGTAGCGCTGGAGCGCGGCAAAGTCCAGAAAACGGGTTTGCTCCAGGTCGATCTGGCAGCCGTCGATCACCGATTGCAGATGCGTGTTGGTGATCTTGAAGTCCCCCGCCAGCGGCATCAAGGCCTTCATCACCGGGTGTGTGGGCTGGCCGGCAAAGGCCTGCTGCACTTCGGTGCGCCACCAGTGCAGTTTGGTGGCGGCCACCGACGGGTCGGCAATCTCGTCGACCACATCATCGACCTCGCGGCAGAAGGCGTAGAAGGCGGTGATGGCGGCGCGCCGGGGCGGCGGCAGAAACAAAAAGGCGTAATAAAACGATGAGCCGCTGCCAGCGGCCTTGTCCTGCACGTACTGTTGGGGTGTCATCGCAAGGCCGCCGGCATGCGGCTGGCGCGCCACAGCAGCAAGGCCCCGTCGGTGGCGCGCAGGCGCGGGCGTTGCAGCATCACGGCGTGGTTCATGTGTTCGATTTTCTCAAGAATGCGCAGCCCCCCTTGCACCACCAGGCGCAGCTCCCACCCGGCACGTCCAGGCACCTGCACCGCCAGCGGCGCGCCCTGCAGCATCAGGCTGCGGGCCCAGGTGCACAGGTCGGCCACCAGCGCACGGGTGCTGGCGTTGTCGCGGCAGTGCTGGGCGTCGGCCGGCGGCACGCCGTGCCGGTGCAGGTCTTCCTGCGGGATGTAGTGGCGGCCGCGCGGCCCGTCGACGCTGAGGTCTTGCCAGAAGTTGATGAGCTGCAAGGCGCTGCAAACTGCGTCAGACCTTTGCAGCGCTTGTGCGTCGTTGATGCCGTACAGGTGCAGCAACAAGCGGCCCACCGGGTTGGCCGAAAGTGCACAGTAGCGCAGCAGCGCAGCACGGTCGGCGTAGTGCGGGTTGTGCACGTCTTGCTCAAAGGCGTCGAGCAGGTGGTGCAGGTGCTCGGGCGGCAGGGAATAGCGTCGTATGTTGGCCGCCAAGGGCTCAAACACACGTTGCCAGCGGGGGCTGGGGGGTTGCTGCGCCGTCACGGCGCGCAAGTCGTTGCGGAAGTGCTGCAAGTCGGCCAGGCGTTCGGCGGTTGTGGCGCTGCCTTCATCGGCCAGGTCGTCGGCCGTGCGCGCGTAGTGGTAGATGGCCACCACGGCGGGCCTGATGGCCGGTGGGCACAACACCGACGCAACGGGGAAATTTTCATAGTGGTCGATGCTCAAGGTAGCGCGACTGTACAAAATGAAAAAGGGGCGGCACCGCTGCGCACACGGCACTGGGCCACGCGCATCGGCCCTGGCGGCCCCGGCTTGACAGGGAAAACACCCGGCGAATACATTACTGACCGGTCAGTCAGTAAATTCAGCCCGTCAGGAAAGCCCTTGAACGCTCTACCCAACAAACCGCTTTTTTGGTCTTGTGAACCCTGCGGCTTCCAGACTCAGGTGCCGCGATGGGTGGGGTGGCTGGGGTTGGTGGGCGCACTGCTGTTGACGGGGTGCAGCAAGCCCGCGCCAGCCCCAGAGCCGGTGCGTGCCGTGCGCACGATGACGGTGGCCACGGCAGCGGTGGGCGGCGGGCAGGAATTCGCCGCCGAGGTGCGGGCGCGCACCGAAACCCGCCTGTCGTTCAGGGTGCCGGGGCGGCTGACGCAGCGCCCGGCGGAAGTGGGTCAGCGGGTGAAGGCCGGCCAGTTGCTGGCCCAGGTGGACCCCACCGACCTGCGGCTGGGCCAAGACGCAGCGCGCGCCGCCGTGCAGGCGGCACAGGCCCAGGTGGAGCTGGGTGCGGCCGAGCTGAAGCGTTACCAGGAATTGCGCCAGCAGGGTTTCATCAGCGCGCTGGAACTGGAGCGCCGCGAGACCACGCTGCAGGCGCAACGCTCGCAGCTGGCGCAGGCGCAGGCGCAACTGTCGGTGCAGGGCAACCAGGCGGCTTATGCCCAACTGCTGGCGCCGGCAGGCGGCGTGGTCACTGCGGTGGAAGCCGAGGTTGGCGCTGTGTTGGCAGCCGGTATGCCGGTGCTGCGGCTGGCGCTGGACGGCCCCCGCGATGCCGTGTTCTCGGTGCCCGAAGACCGCGTGTCGGGTTTGCGGCAACTCAAGGGTGTGAAGGGTGCTGTGCAGGTGCAGGCCTGGGGCCGCGCCGATGCTTTTGCCGCCACCGTGCGTGAAGTGGCTGCAGCCGCCGACCCCGCCACACGCACTTTTCTGGTGAAGGCCGAACTGGGCGCCGCCGATGTGCAATTGGGCCAGACGCTGACGGTGCGTATCGAGCAGCCGGCGCGCGATGGCCTGGTGCGGCTGCCGCTGTCGGCGGTGATGGAGCAGCAAGGCCGTTCGTCGGTGTGGCTGCTGGACATGGCCACGATGACGGTGCGTGTGCAGCCCGTGGTGGTGGTCTCGGCAGACGGCAACCAGTTGCTGGTGTCGCAAGGCCTGAGCGCAGGGCAGCGTGTGGTGACGGCGGGGGTGCACACCTTGACACCCGGCCAGAAGGTGCAGTTGTATGGCGCCGCCGCGCCGGCAGCCGGCCCGGCACCCGTGCCGGCACCGGCCGCACCTGCCAGCCGTTGATTGGCAGCCACCGCCATGAACCACCCATCCGCCGACGCCACAGCCGCCACCGGCTCGCGATTTAATGTCTCGCGCTGGGCGCTGGAGCACCCCGCACTGACGCGTTACCTGATGGTGGTGCTGATGGTGCTGGGCCTGGCCGCCTACTTCCAGCTTGGGCAGGACGAAGACCCGCCGTTCACTTTCAGGGCCATGGTGGTGCAGGCCTTTTGGCCGGGCGCCAGCGCGCAGCAGGTGGCCGAGCAGGTCACCGACAAGATCGAAAAAGCGCTGCAGCAGGTGCCGCACGCCGACAAGATCAGGTCTTACACCAAACCTGGTGAGTCACTCACCATCCTGCAACTGGCGGATTCGGCGCCGCCCAAGGAAGTGTCCGGCAGCTGGTACCAAGCGCGCAAGCTGGTGCAAGACGCGCGCAACACGCTGCCGGCGGGCGTGGTGGGCCCCGTGTTCAACGACGACTTCGGGGACGTCTACGGCACCATCTTCGCGCTGGCCGCCGACGGTTTCACCGACGAAGAGCTGCGCGTGTACGCCGACCGCGCGCGCCAGCGGCTGCTGCGTGTGCCCGATGTGGCCAAGGTTGAGACCTTCGGCGTGCAGCCCGAGAAGATCTTTGTCGAGATTTCGCAGAAGCGGCTGGCCCAACTGGGCCTGGACATGAACCAGGTGCTGGCGCAACTGGCCGCACAAAACGCAGTGGAAGGGGCCGGCGTGATGAACGCCGGTACCGAAAACGTGCAGATCCGGGTGGCCGGTGCCTTCACCTCGGTTGACGACCTGGGCCGCCTGCCCGTGCGCGCGGTGAACCCGGCCACGGGTGCCAGCAGCCAGATGCGCCTGTCGGACCTGGCCGTCATCAAGCGCGGTTATGCCGACCCGCCGGCGGTGAAGGTGCGGCACCAGGGGCAGCAGGTGATTGCGCTTGGCGTGTCGATGGCCAAGGGCGGCGACATCATCGCGCTGGGTGTCAAGCTGCGTGAAGTGGCGGCGCAGCTGCAGGCCGAGATGCCGGTGGGCATTTCGGTGATCCAGGTGCAAGACCAGCCGCGCGCGGTGAGCCGCTCGGTGAACGAATTTGTGGGGGTGCTGATCGAGGCGGTGCTGATCGTGCTGGCGGTCAGCTTTATCAGCCTGGGCTTGCACACCAAGCCACTGCGCATCGACATCTGGCCAGGTTTGGTGGTGGGCATCACCATACCGCTGGTGCTGGCCATCACCTTTGTGGCGATGTTTTACTGGGGCGTGGGGCTGCACAAGATCTCGCTGGGCAGCCTGATCATTGCGCTGGGCCTGCTGGTGGACGACGCCATCATCGCGGTGGAGATGATGGTGCGCAAGCTCGAAGAAGGTTATGACAAGGCGCGCGCCGCCACCTTCGCCTACGAAGCCACCGCGATGCCCATGTTGACGGGCACGCTGATCACGGCCGCCGGTTTTTTGCCCATCGGGCTGGCGCAGTCGGTGACGGGTGAGTACACCTTTGCCATCTTTGCCGTCACCTCTGCCGCGCTCATCATCTCGTGGGTGGTGTCGGTGTACTTTGTGCCCTACCTGGGGGTGCTGCTGCTGCGCACCAAGGCCCATGCTGCGCCGGCAGCGGGTGGCGGTGCGGAGGGCCCGCACGAAATGTTCGACAGCCCGTTTTATGCCCGCTTTCGGCGGCTGGTGAACGCCTGTGTGCGTTACCGCTGGGTGACCATAGCCTTGACGCTGCTGACCTTCGCGCTGGGCATCGTGGGCATGGGCAAGGTGCAGCAGCAGTTTTTCCCCGATTCCAGCCGGCCCGAGCTGATCGTCGACCTGTGGCTGCCCGAAGGCTCGACCATCCAGCAAAGCGAAGCGGTGGCCCGCCGCTTTGAGCAGCGCATGATGCAAGAGCCCACGCTGGCCAGCGTCACCACCTGGGTGGGCAGCGGCGTGCCGCGCTTTTACCTGCCGCTGGACCAGGTGTTTCCGCAAAGCAACGTCAGCCAGGCCATCGTGCTGCCCAAGGGCCTGGCCGAGCGCGAAGAACTGCGCCTGCGGCTGCCGGCGCTGCTGGCAGCCGAGTTCCCCGAAGTGCGCGGCCGCGTGAAGCTGCTGCCCAATGGCCCGCCAGTGCCCTACCCGGTGCAGTTCCGCGTTGTCGGGCAAGACGCCGCGCAGGTGCGGCTGTGGGCCGACCAGGCCAAGGAGATTTTGCGCGCCGACAGCCGCATGCGCGGTGTGAACGACAACTGGAACGAGTCGATCAAAGTGATGCGGCTTGAAGTCGACCAGGACAAAGCGCGTGCGCTGGGCGTCAGCAGTCAGGTCATTGCGCAGTCTTCGCGGGCCATCGTTTCCGGGGTCAACATCGGGCAGTACCGCGAGGGCGACAAGCTGATCGACATCGTGCTGCGTCAGCCCTTGCAGGAGCGGCAGTTCTTGACCGACCTGGGCAGTGCCTACCTGCCCACCGCCAGTGGCCGGTCCATACCGCTGAGCCAGATTGCCCAGGCACAACTGCGTTGGGAGCCCGGTGTGATGTGGCGTGAAGGCCGCAACTTCGCCGTCACCGTGCAGGGTGACGTGGTGGAGGGCGTGCAGGGCGCCACCGTGTCGGCGGCGGTGTGGCCGCAGATGCAAACGCTGGCAGCACGCATGCCACCGGGCTACGGCATTGAAGTCGCCGGTGCCGTGGAAGAAAGCAGCAAGGGGCAGGGCGCGATTGCCGCCGGTGTGCCGGTGATGCTGTTCCTGATCTTCACGCTGCTGATGCTGCAACTGCAAAGCTTCAGCCGCGCGGTGCTGGTGTTCCTGACCGGGCCGCTGGGCATTGCTGGTGTGGCCGCTGCGCTGCTGCTGTTGAACCGGCCTTTTGGCTTCGTGGCGCTGCTGGGTGTGATCGCGCTGATGGGCATGATCATGCGCAACTCGGTGATCCTGATCGACCAGATCGAGCAGGACCGCCGCCGCGGTGTGCACACCTGGGACGCCATCGTCGAGGCCGCCGTGCGGCGGTTCAGGCCCATCGTGCTGACGGCCGCCGCTGCCGTGCTGGCGATGATTCCCCTGTCGCGCAGCGTGTTTTGGGGCCCGATGGCGGTGGCCATCATGGGCGGCCTGGTGGTGGCCACCATCCTGACGCTGCTGGCCTTGCCGGCCATGTATGCGGCCTGGTTCCGGGTGAAACGCTGAGATAGGCGGCCGCAGGCCGATTCGGCGGGCTAAAATAGCGGGTTTGCCGCGTTGCCGGTACCGGGTCGGTGCCTTTTTGCCGGCTTTGCTTACACACCCAATCCGCGCGGGTGGCGAAATTGGTAGACGCACCAGGTTTAGGTCCTGACGCCTTCACGGGCGTGCCGGTTCGAGTCCGGCCCCGCGCACCAGATACCCGGGGGGTTGGCTGGACAAAACGCCTGCCTTTGCCCCCTGATTCACAGCTTCCACAGCACTGCACACCACCATCATGGCCGTCCAAGTCGAAACCCTAGAAAAGCTCGAGCGCCGCATCACCCTGACGCTGGCCGCAACCGCCATCAATGGCGAAGTCGAAAACCGCTTGAAAAAACTCTCGCGCACAGTCAAGGCCGACGGCTTCAGGCCGGGCAAGGTGCCGATGTCGGTGGTGGCCCAGCGCTATGGCTACAGCGTGCAGTACGAGGTGGTCAACGACCGCGTAGGTCAGGCTTTTTCAGAAGCCACCAACGAGGCCAAGCTGCGTGTGGCTGGCGCACCGCGCATCACCCAGAAAGACAGCGCGCCCGAGGGCGAAATGGCTTTTGAGGCCACCTTCGAGGTCTACCCCGAAGTCAAGCTCGGCGACCTGACAGGCGCCGAGGTGGAACGTATCAGCACCGAAGTGACCGAAGCCGCGATCGATCGCACGGTCGAGATCTTGCGCAAGCAGCGCCGCACCTATGGCTTGCGTGCTGCCAGCGAAGCCGCCGAGGCCGGCGACCGCGTGACCATCGACTTCAGCGGCAAGATCGACGGCGAAGCTTTTGCTGGCGGCAGCGCCGAAGCCTTCCAGTTCATCATCGGCGAAGGCCAAATGCTGGAGCAGTTCGACCAGGCCGTGCGTGGCATGAAGGTGGGCGAAAGCAAGACCTTCCCGCTGCAGTTTCCGGCCGACTACCAGGGTGCCGAAGTGGCGGGCAAGGAGGCCGATTTTCTGGTCACGCTGAAGAAGATCGAGTCGCAGAACCTGCCCGAGGTAGACGAGGCTTTTGCCAAGCAGTTGGGCATCAAGGAAGGCACGGTTGAAGGCCTGCGCGCCGATGTGAAGAAGAACCTGGAGCGTGAGGTGAAGTTCCGCGTGCTGGCGCGCAACAAGGGCGCCGTGATGGACGCCCTGGCCAAGACCGCCGAGCTCGACATACCCAACGCGCTGGTGGCCAACGAGAGCAGCCGCCTGATGGAAAGCGCCCGTGCCGACCTTAAGCAGCGAGGCGTGAAAGACGCCGAGACCATGGAGCTGCCGGCCGAGATCTTCAAGCCGCAAGCCGAGCGCCGTGTGCGCCTGGGGCTGGTGGTGGCCGAGCTGGTGCGCACGCACCAGCTGCAAGCCAAGCCCGAACAGCTGCAGGCCCACATCCAGGAACTGAGCCAGAGCTACGAAAAGCCCACCGATGTGATGCGCTGGTACCTCAGCGACCGCCAGCGCATGGCTGAGGTGGAGGCGGTAGTGGTTGAGAACAACGTCACCGACTTCGTGCTTTCGCGTGCGAAGGTCACGGACAAGGTGCTACCGTTCGACGAACTGATGACTTCCAACTGAAGAGCGTAGAGGATTCCCACATGAGCGTGCAGGACACCGTAGGCCTGGGCATGGTGCCCATCGTGATCGAGCAGTCGGGTCGTGGCGAGCGCGCCTACGACATCTACAGCCGGCTGCTGCGCGAGCGCATCATCTTCCTGGTCGGGCCGGTGAATGACGGCACGGCCAACCTGGTGGTGGCGCAGATGCTGTTCCTGGAGAGCGAGAATCCCGACAAGGACATCTTCCTCTACATCAATTCGCCCGGCGGCAGCGTGAGTGCGGGCCTGTCCATCTTCGACACCATGCAGTTCATCAAGCCTGACGTGGCCACGCTGTGCATGGGCATGGCGGCCAGCATGGGCTCTTTCCTGCTGATGGCTGGCGCCAAGGGCAAGCGTTCGGCGCTGCCCAATTCACGCGTCATGATCCACCAGCCCAGCGGCGGCGCGCAGGGCCAGGCCAGCGACATCGAGATCCAGGCGCGCGAGATCATCAAGACACGCGAGCAACTCAACCGCATCTATGCCGACCGCACGGGCCAGAGCATCGAGCGCATCGCTGCCGACATGGAGCGTGACCTGTGGATGTCGCCCACCGAGGCCAAGGAATACGGTCTTATCGACCAAGTGCTCGACAAGCGCGCCTGAGAGGCTGAACCCTGTCCTGGCGTCGTTCCACCCTTGCCCCAAGGGCCGCGCGGCGGCCTTTTTCGTTCCAGCAGCCGGTGGGCCAGTTGGTCTATCATGCCCTGGCTCCAGCGTCCATAACGGCTAGCAACTTTTTGCGAAATACCATCCATGGCTGAGAAGAAGGGCGCCTCTGGCGAGAAAGTCCTGTACTGCTCCTTCTGCGGCAAGAGCCAGCACGAGGTGAAAAAGCTCATCGCGGGCCCATCGGTCTTCATTTGTGACGAGTGCATTGAGCTGTGCAACGACATCATTCGTGACGAGGTGCCGGCTGAATCGGCTGGTGCAAAGGCCAGCAAAACCGACCTGCCGGTGCCCAGCGAAATCAAGGCCAGCCTTGACCAGTATGTGATTGGCCAAGACACCGCCAAGCGCACCTTGTCGGTGGCCGTGTACAACCACTACAAACGCCTGAAGCACATGGGCTCCAACCCCTCGAAAGAAGAGGTTGAGCTGTCCAAGAGCAACATCTTGCTGATCGGCCCCACGGGTTCGGGCAAGACGCTGCTGGCACAAACGCTGGCGCGTCTGCTCAACGTGCCTTTTGTGATTGCCGACGCCACCACGCTGACCGAAGCCGGTTATGTGGGTGAAGACGTCGAAAACATCATCCAGAAGCTGCTGCAAAACTGCAACTACGACGTGGAACGTGCGCAGCGCGGCATCGTCTACATCGACGAGATCGACAAGATCAGCCGCAAGGCCGACAACCCCAGCATCACCCGTGACGTGTCGGGTGAAGGTGTGCAGCAAGCGCTGTTGAAGTTGGTGGAAGGCACCATGGCCAGCGTGCCGCCACAGGGCGGGCGCAAGCACCCCAACCAAGACTTCCTGCAGATCGACACCACCAACATCCTGTTCATCTGCGGTGGTGCTTTTGATGGCCTGGAAAAGGTCATCCAAAGCCGCACTGAAAAGTCGGGCATCGGCTTTTCGGCCAGCGTGCACAGCAAAAACGAAAAGCGGGCGGCCGACCTGTTTCGCGAAGCCGAGCCTGAAGACCTGATCAAGTTCGGCCTCATCCCCGAACTGGTGGGCCGTTTGCCCGTGGTGGCCACGCTGGGTGAACTGACCATCGACGCGATGGTGCAAATCCTCACCGAGCCGCGCAACGCACTCGTCAAGCAGTACCAAAAGCTGTTTGCGATGGACGGCGTGGAACTGGAAGTGCGGCCCTCGGCGCTGACCGCCATCGCCCGCAAGGCGCTGGCGCGCAAAACCGGCGCCCGGGGCCTGCGCTCCATCATCGAGCATTCGCTCATCGACACCATGTTCGAGCTGCCCACCATGGACGGGGTGGCCAAGGTGGTGGTTGACGAACACATCGTCGAAGAGGGCGCCAAGCCCCTGCTCGTGTACCGCGAGAAAAAGGCCAGCGCCTAGCCGGATATCGGGCGCCTGCGGGCCCTGAACTGGTGCACCCTTGCAATCTTGCGCTCGGGCCTCACGTGGGTTCGAGATAGAAAGGTTACTCAATGTCCGGACATCCCATCCTCCCCCCCGAACCCATCACGCTGCCGCTGCTGCCGCTGCGCGATGTGGTGGTGTTTCCCCACATGGTCATACCGCTGTTTGTGGGCCGGCCAAAGTCCATCAAGGCCTTGGAAGCCGCGATGGAGCAGGGCCGCCAGATCATGCTCGTGGCGCAAAAGGCCGCAGGCAAGGACGAGCCGAAGTCCGACGACATGTTTGAAGTCGGTTGCGTCAGCAGCATCCTGCAGATGCTGAAGCTGCCTGACGGCACCGTGAAGGTGCTGGTTGAAGGCGTGCAGCGCGCCAACACGAAGTCGATCACCGAAACCGCAGACTACTTTGTCGGCGAAGTGGTTCCGGTGCAGACCAGCGCCGAAGCCACCCCCGAGATCGAGGCGTTGCGCCGAGCCGTGGCGCAGCAGTTTGACCAATACGTCAAGCTCAACAAGAAGATTCCACCCGAAATTTTGACCAGCATCGCTGGCATCGACGACCCGGGCCGCCTGGCCGACACCATCGCCGCGCATTTGCCGCTGAAACTGGAAGCCAAGCAGTCGGTGCTGGACTTGGTGTCGGTGCCCAAGCGGCTGGAAAAGCTGCTGGAACTGCTGGAGCACGAGGTCGACATCTTGCAGGTGGAAAAGCGCATCCGCGGCCGCGTGAAACGGCAGATGGAAAAGAGCCAGCGTGAGTACTACCTGAACGAGCAGGTCAAGGCCATCCAGAAGGAACTGGGCGACGGCGAAGAAGGTGCCGACCTGGAAGAGCTGGAAAAGAAGATCAAGGCCGCGCGCATGACCAAGGAAGCGCAGAAAAAGGCCGAGTCTGAGCTGAAAAAGCTCAAGCTGATGTCGCCCATGTCGGCCGAAGCCACCGTGGTGCGCAACTTCATCGACACACTGGTCAACCTGCCCTGGGCCAAGAAGACCAAGATCAAGCACGACCTGGCCAATGCCGAGAACGTGCTCAACGAAGACCACTTCGGCCTTGAAAAGGTCAAGGACCGCATCCTGGAATACCTTGCCGTGCAGCAGCGTGTGGACAAGGTGAAGGCGCCCATCCTGTGCCTGGTGGGCCCCCCGGGCGTGGGCAAGACCAGCCTGGGCCAGAGCGTGGCACGCGCCACCGGCCGCAAGTTTGTGCGCATGGCGCTGGGCGGCATGCGCGACGAGGCTGAAATACGCGGCCACCGCCGCACCTACATCGGCAGCATGCCGGGCAAGGTGCTGCAAAGTCTTTCCAAGGTGGGCACGCGCAACCCGCTGTTCCTGCTGGACGAGATCGACAAGCTGGGCATGGACTTCCGCGGCGACCCGTCATCGGCGCTGCTGGAAGTGCTGGACCCCGAGCAGAACCACACCTTCAGCGACCACTACGTCGAGGTCGACTTCGACCTGTCGGACGTGATGTTCGTGGCCACCAGCAACAGCATGAACATTCCGCCGGCCCTGTTGGACCGTATGGAAGTCATACGCCTGGCCGGCTACACCGAAGACGAAAAGCTCAACATCGCGCAGCGTTACCTGGCGCCCAAGCAGGCCAAGAACAACGGCGTGAAGGACTCCGAGATGGAGCTCACCGAGGCCGGCATACGCGGCATCATCCGTTACTACACGCGCGAAGCCGGCGTGCGCAGCCTGGAGCGTGAAATCTCCAAGATCTGCCGCAAGGTGGTCAAGGGCCAACAGCTCAAGCAGTACGAGGGCAAGGTTGTCATCACCGAAGACAACTTGAACGACTTTCTGGGCGTGCGCAAGTTCGACTTCGGCCGCACCGAGAAGAAAAATCAGGTCGGCCAGGTGGTGGGTTTGGCTTGGACCGAGGTGGGCGGTGACCTGCTCACGATCGAAGCCACGGTGATGCCCGGCAAGGGCAACATCATCCGCACCGGTTCGCTGGGTGATGTGATGAAGGAATCGGTCGAGGCCGCGCGCACCGTGGTGCGTTCACGCGCCCGCCGCCTGGGCTTGAAGGACGAAATTTTCGAGAAGCGCGACATCCACATTCACGTGCCCGACGGTGCCACACCCAAGGACGGCCCCAGTGCGGGTGCAGCGATGACCACCGCGTTGGTGTCGGCCTTGTGCGGCATACCGGTGCGTGCCGACGTGGCAATGACGGGCGAGATCACCCTGCGCGGCGAGGTCACCGCCATCGGTGGCTTGAAGGAAAAACTGCTGGCCGCTCACCGCGGTGGTGTTCGCACGGTGCTGATCCCTGAAGAGAACGTGAAGGACCTGCAGGAAATACCCGAAAACGCCAAGAACAAACTCGAGATCGTTCCTGTGCGCTGGATCGACCAGGTGCTGGAGATTGCGCTGGAGCGTGTGCCCGATGCGCTGCCCGACGAGGACACTGCTGCGGTGGTGGCCCCGGCCGAGGTGGCTGCGGTGGCGGCGACGGCGGCCGGCAAACCGCCGGTGGCAGCCGATGGTTTGCCGCACTGAAGCGGCACTGCAAGTTGCACACTTTCGGGCCAGTGCAGCGTGAGGGTCTTGCAGTTCTGCTGAAAATGGCTTTATACTGCGAGGCTTGACGCGGATGACACCAAACAACACGTCAGGCCAACCAAGCAAGGGCCCCAAGCCCCGGTTTGATAAGGCCACAGTAGTTTTACCCCTGCGGGAATAGCTCAGTTGGTAGAGCGCAACCTTGCCAAGGTTGAGGTCGGGAGTTCGAGCCTCCTTTCCCGCTCCAGGTTTCATCAAGAAGGGAAGCTGCGGCTTCCCTTTCTTGTTACAGTGGTGCTGTTTGGGTGTCGCAGGCGCTTTAAAGCTTGTAACCCGATGGTCAAAGACCCCCTGGCGCGATAGCAAAGCGGTTATGCAACGGATTGCAAATCCGTCTAGTCCGGTTCGACTCCGGATCGCGCCTCCAAGATATCTCCGCTGTCGCCACAGGCGCGACAACGTCAAAAGGGCCTCCAGCGCGGGGCCCTTTTGCTGGACGCCCGCCCATAATCGGCGTTGAACCGCCCGCCCGGGTGGCGAAATTGGTAGACGCAGCGGACTTAAAATCCGCAGCCCCGAACACGGGCGTACGGGTTCGATTCCCGTCCCGGGCACCAAGGCTGGTGTGTGCAGCCTGTACCGTGGCCTGAAGCCGTCTGTGTAACTGCACGGCAGCAGGCAGCGCCGGGTTGGCAGTGGGCAGTAGCGCCCCGCGCACCGGCCGCCCACTCAACGCTACCCACAAAGGCTGCCGTGCCATGGCCCTGTTTGCCCAGGATTCGCTGAATGCAGGCGTCAAGCGGCGCGAAGTGCTGGGTTGGGCGATGTACGACTTCGCCAACTCCGGCTACACCACGGTGGTGCTGACGGCGGTGTTCAACGCCTACTTTGTGGGTGTGGTGGCGCAGGGCGCCGACTGGGGCACCTTGGTGTGGACGCTGGCGCTGGGCTTGTCCAATGCCCTGGTGATGGTGACCATGCCGCTGCTGGGTGCTTATGCCGATGTACGCGCGGCCAAGAAGCGCGTGCTGGGGGTGGCCACGCTGGGCTGTGTGCTGGCCACAGCCGCACTGGCATGGGTAGGCAAGGGCGACCTGATGCTGGCCGTGGTGGCGGTGGTGCTGTCCAACCTGTTCTACGCCTGGGGCGAATCGATGACGGCCGCTTTTCTGCCCGAACTGGCCCGGCCTGCTGCGATGGGCCGTGTGTCGGGTTGGGGCTGGAGCTTCGGCTATTTCGGCGGCATGCTCACCCTGGGTCTCAGTCTGGGTTATGTGTTGTGGGCACAAGGGCAGGGTCTGCCGGCCACACACTTTGTGCCTGTCAGCATGTTGATCACGGCGGTGGTCTATGCACTGGCATCGGCCGCCACGTTTGTGCTGCTGCGTGAACGCGCGGTGCCGCAACCAGCGGCGCAGCAAGGCCATGCCCGCGCCGCGTTTCAGCGCCTGCAGCAGACCTGGCAACAGGCCCGCCGTTATGAAGACTTCAAGTGGCTGTTGGCCTGTGCCCTGTTCTACCAGGCGGGCATTTCGGTGGTCATTGCGCTGGCGGCGGTGTACGCCGAGCAGGTGCTGGGCTTCAAGCAGACGCAGACCATGATGCTGGTGTTCTTGGTGAACATCGCGTCGGCCGTTGGCGCCTTTGGCTTTGGTTATTGGCAAGACCGCATCGGGCACCGGCCGGCGCTGGCCATCACGCTGTGGGGCTGGGTGCTGATGACGGTGCTGGCGGTGATGGCCACGTCGCCTGGCTTGTTCTGGGCGGCGGCGGTGCTGGCCGGTTTGTGCATGGGCAGCAGCCAGTCGGCCGGCCGCGCGTTGGCGGCGCTGTTTGCGCCAGCGGCGCAGGCCGCAGAGTTCTTTGGCCTGTGGACCCTGGCGGTGCGCTTGTCGGCCATCGTGGGGCCCATCACCTATGGGCTGGTCACCTGGTTGACCGACGGTAACCACCGCATCGCCATCCTCAGCACCGGCGGCTTTTTCCTCGTCGGCCTGGTGCTGCTGCGGCGCATCGATGTGGCACGCGGCACGCGGGCTGCAAAAGCCGCATAGGGCACCAGCACCGTGCGGGTCTAGAAAATAGAACGACCGTTCTATTTTTCGCAGCCGGGGGCCCATTGCAGGCGGCCGTCGCCCTAGAATCTGGGGTTTACGTTTACGTTAATTCAGCGCAGGAGCGTCGTTCATGAAGGTGCTGGTTCCCGTCAAGCGGGTGGTCGACTACAACGTCAAGGTGCGGGTCAAGAGTGACGGCACCGGCGTTGACATTGCAAACGTCAAGATGAGCATGAACCCCTTTGACGAGATTGCCGTCGAAGAGGCCGTGCGGTTGAAGGAAAAGGGCGTGGTCACCGAGGTGATCGCCGTGTCCTGCGGCGTCACCCAGTGCCAGGAAACGCTGCGCACGGCCATGGCCATCGGCGCCGACCGCGCCATCTTGGTGGAATGTGCTGACGAACTGCAGCCGCTGGCGGTGGCCAAGCTGCTGAAGGCCTTGGTCGACAAGGAACAGCCCGGCCTGGTGATCTTGGGCAAGCAGGCCATCGACGACGACTGCAACCAGACTGGCCAGATGCTGGCCGCGCTGGCCGGCTTGCCGCAAGCCACGTTTGCGTCGAAGGTGGAAGTGGCCGACGGCTTTGCCTCGGTCACCCGCGAAGTGGACGGCGGGCTGGAGACGCTGAAGGTCAAGCTGCCGGCCGTGGTCACCACCGACCTGCGCCTGAACGAGCCGCGTTACGTGACGCTGCCCAACATCATGAAGGCGAAGAAAAAACAGCTCGACGTCTTCAAGCCCGCCGACCTGGGTGTGGATGTGGCGCCGCGCATCAAGACGCTGAAGGTCAGCGAGCCGCCCAAACGCGGCGCGGGCATCAAGGTGCCCGATGTGGCCACGCTGGTGAGCAAACTCAAGAACGAAGCGAAGGTGATCTGACATGGCCGCTCTGGTAGTTGCTGAACACGACAACGCGTCCATCAAGGGCGCCACGCTGAACACCGTCACGGCCGCGTTGGCTTGTGGCGGAGACGTGCATGTGCTGGTGGCGGGTGCCGGTGCGGCTGCGGCCGCGCAGGCAGCGTCGCAAATCGCCGGCGTTGCCAAGGTGCTACACGCCGACGCCGCCGGCCTGGACCACGGCCTGGCTGAAAACGTGGCCGCACAAGTGGTGGCCATCGCCAAGGCCTACAGCCACATCCTGTTCCCGGCCACCGCCAGTGGCAAAAACGTGGCGCCACGTGTGGCCGCGCTGCTGGACGTGGCGCAGATCAGCGACGCCACCAAGGTGCTGTCGGCCGATACCTTCGAGCGCCCCATCTACGCCGGCAATGCCATTGCGACGGTGCAGAGCCTGGATGCCACCAAGGTGATCACGGTGCGCACCACAGGTTTTGACCCGGCGGCGGGCAGCGGCGGCAGCGCAGCGGTTGAAACGCTGGCTGCCGTGGCCGACAGCGGCAGCAGCACCTTCATGGGCAGCGAGATCGCCAAGAGCGACCGGCCCGAACTGACGGCGGCCAAGATCATCGTCAGCGGTGGCCGTGCCCTGGGCAGCAGCGAAAAGTTCACCGAGGTGCTGACGCCGCTGGCCGACAAGCTGGGCGCCGCGCTGGGTGCCAGCCGCGCCGCAGTGGACGCTGGCTACGCGCCCAACGACTGGCAGGTGGGGCAGACGGGCAAGATCGTCGCGCCGCAGTTGTACGTGGCCTGCGGCATCAGCGGCGCCATCCAGCACCTGGCCGGCATGAAAGACAGCAAGGTCATCGTGGCCATCAACAAGGACCCCGAGGCGCCCATCTTCAGCGTCGCCGATTACGGCCTGGAGGCCGATCTCTTCGCCGCCGTTCCCGAGCTGATCAACAGCCTGTAAACACCACACCCCACAGGGCGCCCTTTGTGGCGCCCTTGTTCCATCTGGAGACCACAACGTGACTTACCGTGCCCCCGTCAAGGACATGCTGTTTGCCATGAAAGAGCTGGCCGGCCTGGAAGCCGTGGCCACGCTGCCCGGCTTTGAAGAGGCTGGGCTCGACACCGCGCAGGCCGTGCTGGAAGAAAGTGCCAAGTTCACTGAGAGTGTGCTGGCGCCGCTGAACTGGGAAGGTGATAAAAACCCGTCGTCTTTCAAAGGCGGCACCGTCACCACCACGCCGGGCTTCAAAGAGGCCTTCAAGCAGTTTTCAGCCGGCGGCTGGCAGGCGTTGCAGCACCCGGCCGAATTTGGCGGCCAGGGGCTGCCCAAGTTGATCCACACCGCCTGCTCAGAAATGCTGAACAGCGCCAACATGAGCTTTGCGCTGTGCCCCTTGCTCACCGATGGCGCGGTGGAAGCGCTGCTGACCGCTGGCACGCCCGAGCAGCAGGCCACCTTCATACCGAAGATGATCGACGGCACCTGGACCGGTTCGATGAACCTCACCGAACCGCAGGCCGGCAGCGACCTGGCGGCGGTGCGCACACGCGCCGAGCCGCAACCCGACGGCACTTACCGCCTCTTCGGCACCAAGATCTACATCACCTATGGTGAGCACGACATGGCGGACAACATCGTCCACCTGGTGCTGGCGCGCGTGGTGGGCGCGCCCGAGGGTGTGAAGGGCATCTCGCTGTTCATCTGCCCGAAGTTCCTGGTCAACGCTGACGGCAGCCTGGGCCCGCGCAATGACGTGCACTGCGTCAGCATCGAACACAAGCTGGGCATCAAGGCCAGCCCCACGGCCGTGCTGCAGTACGGCGACGGTGTCTCCAAGCCCGGCGGTGCAGCCGGCGCCGTGGCCACGCTGGGGGGGCAAGAAACCCGCGGCCTGGAATACATGTTCATCATGATGAACGCGGCGCGTTTTGGCGTCGGCGTGCAGGGCATCGCGTTGGCCGAGCGCGCCTACCAAAAGGCCGTGGGCTACGCGCGCGACCGTGTGCAAAGCCGGCCGGTGGACGGCTCGCTGCCCAAGGCCGGCGCCATCATCCACCACCCCGACGTGCGCCGCATGCTGATGACGATGCGCGCCCACACCGAAGGCTGCCGCGCCATGGCACTGGTGGGCGCGGCTGCTTTTGATGCCGCCCACGCCCACCCCGATGCCGAGGTGCGGCAGCAGAACCAGGCCTTCTATGAATTCCTGGTGCCGCTGATCAAGGGCCTGTCCACCGAGATGAGCCTGGACGTGGCGAGCCTGGGCGTGCAGGTGCACGGCGGCATGGGCTTCATCGAAGAGACCGGCGCTGCGCAGTACCTGCGTGACGCCAAGATATTGACCATTTACGAAGGCACCACCGCCATCCAGGCCAACGACCTGGTGGGCCGCAAGACGGCACGTGACGGCGGGCAGGTGGCGCGTGCCATTGCCGCGCAGATGCAGACCACAGAACAACAGTTGCGCGAGCGCAGCGGCAGTGCCGCCTGCCAGCGCATGGCGCAGCGCCTGGCTGCGGGCCGCCAGGCTTTTCTGGATGTGGTGGCCTTCGTGGCCGGCCACACCAAGGCGCAGCCCAACGCCGTGTTTGCTGGCAGCGTGCCCTACCTGATGCTGGCCGGTACCGTGGTGGCCGGCTGGCAGATGGCACGCGCGCTGATGGTGGCCGAAGACCGGCTGGCCGAGGGTGTGGACACGGCCTTCATGCAGGCCAAGATCAACACCGCACGCTTTTATGGCGACCACATCTTGAACCGCGCGGGTGCCTTGCGCGACAGCATTGTTGAAGGTGCTGACGCCGTCAACGCAATGGCGCTGGACAGCTTTTGAAGCACACTGCGGGTATGAAACCCTCTTCGATTCCACTGCGTGCAATGGTACTGCTGATGTTCAGCGCCAGCCTCGCGGCCTGCAGCAGCATCGGCGTCGGCATCAGCGTGCCCATCGGCGGCATCGGCAGCATCGGTGTGGGTGTGGGCAGCGACGGCCGCGTGAGTGGTGGTGTGGCAGTGGGACGCGGGGGTGTCAGCGTGGGCGTGGGCGGCATCAAAAGCAGCCGCGCCCACCAGCGCCATGGCGCGGCAGCCTTCGGTGTGGGCGCGCATCGTCATCAGCATGCGGCGCACGTCGGGGTGGTGGATGATGGCGCCGGCCTTGGGCAGCGAGCCGTCCACCG
>JACCDR011107458.1_pt1 | contig 32565 bp, 26 predicted proteins | sample 7446431 | NCBI WGS metagenome assembly JACCDR01 (sample SAMN15323443, study PRJNA562643) | freshwater metagenome | isolation source: river surface water | place: USA:Blue River Watershed | collected 2017-08-17
AGCCTTTGACTTCGGTCACGGTGATGCCCTGCACGCCGATGCCCGAAAGTGCTTCACGCACTTCGTCCAGCTTGAAGGGTTTGATGATGGCGGTCACCAGTTTCATGATGGCTCCTTGTTGTTGAATAGGGCAGGTCAGAAGGCGTATTTCAGGCCGACGACAACGCCGGATTTGCCCAACTGCTTACCTGCTGGACTGACATAAGAACCATCTTTGGCATCGGTCCCGATAACAGCTGCCGTTGCAGACAAGCCGTTACCCAAGTCTTTAGCCAAGGTCAAGGCGTAATCGGTATAGCTGCCAGCGTCCCAGTTTTTGATTTTTTGGTAGCCAATGTGCGGCACCAAGCTATAGCCATCACCCAGATCCAAGGTTGCGCTCAGATCCACGTAATAGCTGTTCTTGCTATTGCTGTTGCCGAAAATATTCGAAATGGCGTGCGAATACTTGGCCGTGAACAGCCCGTAAGTTACCGCACCATAAACTTCGTTCGTGTTGGCATTGACGTACGAAGGATTGGCTGAGAGTTTGTTCCCTGAATATTCATAACGCAGGAAACCCATGTCATAAGCGAAATCACCAGCGGTACCCTTGTAACCACCATACAGGTCAAGCTCAGTTGAGCCTGCAGTCACGCCGGGAGTGTCTTTGATCCACTTGATCGTCGAACCCCAGGCGCCGACATAGAAGCCGCTCTTATCAGCGTAATCCACACCACCTTGCAAGGCTGGATCAAAACGGCTTTGAGAAATGCCGCGGTAACGGTAGTCGCTCACGACACCCGCGTTGAACGACAAGGTGCTTTCAGGGGCTGTTTGGGCTTGAGCCACAGAAGCCAGCGAGCTGACGGCCAAAGCGATCAGGGAAGGAACGAGGATCTTTTTCATGTGGAACTCCTTGGAGAGGTGTTGAGGACACAGGTGTTAAGCAGGGAGCGTGCCAACTGCCAAACACCGCTTGCCTGCGGGCATTCACCAGTGCGCGGGCCCTCTGTGGCGTGCTTCAATCCCATTCAAACAAGCAGGGTGCGCCAAGACAGCGCGCCCGCACACACACCATGCACCAGCATGGGGCAGGGAGAAAATATGAGTCTTTCTTTGGTGCACAGCCGCGCTTTGGTCGGCCTGCAGGCATTGGCGGTCACCGTCGAGGTGCATCTGGCCAACGGCTTGCCCAGCTTCAGTTTGGTCGGACTGGCCGATGTGGAGGTCAAAGAGGCCCGTGAGCGGGTGCGCTCTGCCTTGCAAAACAGCGGGCTGGACTTTCCGCACAACAAACGCATCACCGTCAACCTGGCCCCGGCCGACCTGCCCAAAGACTCGGGGCGGCTGGACCTGCCGATCGCTCTGGGCATTCTGGCGGCCAGTGGCCAGATCGATGCCAGCAGGCTGGTGGGTCACGAATTCGCAGGTGAATTGTCTTTGTCGGGCGAGTTGCGACCCGTGCGCGGGGCTTTGGCCATGAGTCTGGCCTTGCGCCAGCAAAACGTGCGCACACGCTTGGTGCTGCCGCCGGGCAGTGCCGAAGAAGCGGCCTTGGTGCCAGACGCCGAGGTTTTCAGGGCGCGGCACCTGCTCGATGTGGTGCAGCAGTTTTTGCCCCCATCCAGCGCGCCCGCACCGGAACCGGGCGAAGGCTGGGCCCGCCTGAGCGCGACCACCCCGACCGAGGCACCGCGTTACGCCGATCTGACCGATGTCAAAGGCCAGGTGGGCGTCAAACGGGTGTTGGAAATCGCCGCCGCAGGCGGCCATTCCTTGCTGATGGTCGGCCCGCCCGGTTCGGGCAAATCCATGCTGGCACAGCGTTTCGCGGGCTTGCTGCCCCCCATGCCGATTGAAGACGCCCTGGAGTCGGCGGCGATGGCCAGCCTGGCCGGACGCTTTGATCTGTCGCGCTGGGCTCAAAGACCGACTGGCCAACCCCACCATTCGGCCAGTGCGGTGGCCTTGGTCGGTGGCGGCTCGCCGCCCCGGCCTGGCGAGATTTCACTGGCGCACCATGGTGTGCTGTTTCTGGACGAGCTGCCCGAATTTCCACGCGCCGCCCTCGAAGCCCTGCGCGAACCCCTCGAGACGGGCACCATCACCATCGCCCGGGCCGCGCGGCGGGCCGAATTCCCGGCGCGCTTTCAGCTGATCGCGGCCATGAACCCCTGTCCTTGCGGCAACCTGGGCAACCCCACGCGGGCCTGCCGCTGTTCACCCGATCAGATCAGCCGTTACCAGGGCAAGCTCAGTGGGCCGCTGCTTGACCGAATCGATCTGCACATCGAAGTGCCCAGCCTGCCTGCACACGATCTGCTGAACGCGCCGCCCGGCGAGCACACAGAAACGATCGCCGCCCGCGCCTTGGCGGCGCGCCAGCGGGCCATGGCCCGGCAAGGCTGTGCCAACGCAGCGCTGCAAGGCCAGGCCATCGACACCCAGACACGGCTGAGCGAACAGGCCACCGCCTTGCTGCAAAAAGCCGGGACGCAGCTGGGCTGGAGCGGGCGCAGCACCCACCGCTGCCTGAAGGTAGCCCGCACCATCGCCGACCTGGCCGGCAGCGACACGGTGCAAACCGCCCATGTGGCCGAAGCGGTGCAATACCGGCGCGTGCTCAAGGCGCATTGAGCGCTGAGCGCACGGGCCGGCCGCATCAGCAAACGGCGCAGGCTTGCAGGGCCTTGGCGGTCTGCAAACGCGTTTCCTCCACCAAAAAGTCGAGAAAGACCCGGGTCCGCTGCGGCATGAATTTGCGCGTCGGCACGGCCGCGTACATGCTCAGCCGACCCGTGATCCACGGTGAAAGCACCCGCACCAGTTCACCGCGGGTCAAATAAGGGGCCACCATGTCCATCGCCACCGAGGTGATGCCCGCGCCATCGAGCGCCGCACGCAGCAAGCTGTCGGTGTGGTTGGCCAGCAGCACAGGCTGGACGTCGACCTCGATGGGCTGGGTCGGGTTGTCGGGGCACCACATTTGCCAGACGCGCGACCTGGCGTGGGGCATTTTCAGACGCAGGCAATCGTGCTGCACCAGCGCCTGCGGTTGCTCAGGCACACCTCGTCGACGCAGGTACTCGGGCGAGGCCACCAAAATGGCTTCGGCCTCCAGCACCTTGCGCGCCACCACATCCCCGTCAAAACGGTCGTCGGTGCCCAGCAAGGTGATGTCAAAGTCCTCAATGGGCGGCTCACGCAGGTTTTCCACCTCCAGCTCGATCAAGATCTTGGGGTAGCGCCGGCGAAACTCCGCCAGCAAGGGCGAAATCACATAGGTCGCCAACACCGGTGGCGCATGCAGGCGCAGCAGGCCCGCCAGCTCGGTGGTCTGCGAACTGGCCGCGGCATCGGCCTCGTGGATGTCTTGCAGGATGTTGCGCACACGGCCGAGGTACTGTTGACCCGCCTCGGTCAGCGACAACCGGCGGGTCGAACGCTGCAGCAAACGCGTGCCCAGGTGGTCTTCCAGATCGGCCACCAGGCGCGTCACCACAGGGGCTGACATGTCCAGCGCACGGGCAGCAGCCGCAAATCCCCCCTCGTCCACCACACGCTCAAACACACGCATCGACAACAAACGGTCCATGAGGAACTCCAGAACAGGGTTTCAACCCTTTGATTGTTTCCAATTTGGAAATGACTCAATGTATTTTTGGTTGTTTTTCTACTCAATTAGAAATTTTACAGTTCAACCCATCGATGCAGCACTTTCAACCCCCGCTTCACCGACCGGGTCCAAAGCCGTGTTCATCCGACCGGCCACCCGTTTCTTCAACCTGAAAGGAAACCTGATCATGAACCGCTCTCACCTCTCCGCCATCGCCGTCACTTTGGCCGCCTTGGCCGCCGGTCACGCCGTCGCCGCCGATGCCTCCGCCCCCAAAACCCGCGAACAAGTCCGCGCCGAACTGGTCGAAGCCATCCGAACTGGCGACATCGTGGTCAACGGTGAAACCCACCAAAAAGCCAACGAACTGTTCCCCGGCCTGTACCCCGCCAAGGCCGCGGTCCAAGGCAAGACACGTGAGCAGGTTCAAGCCGAGCTGGCCGAAGCCATCCGCACCGGCAACATCTTGGCCGACGGTGAATCGGGCCTGAAGCTCAACCAGCTCTACCCCAGCCGTTACCCCGGCCAGCCTGCCACACAGGGCAAGACCCGTGAGCAAGTGAAAGCCGAATTGGCCGAGGCCATCCGCACGGGCAACATGCTGGCCGACAGCGAAAGCGGTTTGAAGCTCAACCAGCTCTACCCCCAACGCTACAACCACAACATCTGAAAACCGACAACGCCACCCGCCCACCCACCTTGACGGTGGTGGCGGGCAAGGCTTGGCAAGAAAGGACACCCACCATGAGACTCCTGCACGTTGACTCCAGCATCCTGGGGGCGCACTCCACCTCCCGCGAACTGAGCGCCGAGATCGTTGCCCACTGGCGGCAAAAGCGCCCCGACACCCAGGTCGAACACCTGGACCTGGCCATCGATGCGCCCGGCCACTTTGGTGCCGACGCCTTGGCCATCAAGGGCATGGCCCAGTCCGAGCCCACCGACGCCCAGCGCGCCGAAAACGCCTTGTCGGAACAACTGGTGAGCCAGTTTCTGGCGGCTGACGTGATCGTCATTGGCGCGCCTTTGTACAACTTCTCGATCCCGACCCAGCTCAAGGCCTGGATTGACCGTCTGGCCCAGCCAGGTCGCACCTTCCGCTACACCGACAAAGGCCCCGAGGGTCTGGCCACCGGCAAGACCGTGATCGTGGCGTCCACACGCGGCGGGATGTATGCAAACAGCGAGGGCGGCCAGGCCATGGAACACCAGGAAAGCTACCTGAAAGTGGTGCTGGGCTTCTTCGGCATCGCCGACGTGCGCATTGTTCGCGCCGAAGGTTTGGCCATGGGCGAACAAGCCAAAGCCGCGGCCTTGGACGCTGCACGCGCCAACATGGCCCAAGCCACCGCCTGAGCCGCGCACCAACCCAGGAACCCGCCCGAGAGCCACGGGCGCTGGCCAATGGGGGGGGGCAACGGTGGTCCAGCGCTCGACCGTCACCTGCTGATGGCACACTTGGGCTTTGCACGCGCCGGTGTTTGAACAGCAAACCCAACGGTTTGCGCTGCACTGTTGAATGCGAGACTTCTGGACCCCTTGAATGCCACCTTCTGAACAACCCGTGCTGCGTGACCTGGTGCTGGTCGGCGGCGGCCACAGCCATGTGGGCGTGCTGCGCATGTTCGCCATGAAGCCCGAGCCGGGCCTGCGCATCACCGTCATCTGCACCGACACCGAGACCCCCTATTCGGGCATGCTGCCCGGCTACGTGGCCGGGCATTACAGCTTTGACGAAGTGCACATCGACCTGGGCCGACTGGCCGCTGCCACAGGCGCACGCCTGTACCGCGACGAAGTCATCGGGATCGACCGGACAAACCAGCGCGTCATTTGCCGCCACCGGCCTTCTGTGGCCTATGACCTGCTGTCCATCAACATCGGCTCGACACCACAGATCCAGCAAATCGAAGGCGCATCCACCCTGGCCGTGCCGGTCAAACCGATCGCCCAGTTCAACCAGCGCTGGCTGCAATTGCTGACCAAGGTGCGTGAATGGCGCGGCCGCATGACCATCGCGGTCGTGGGCGGGGGCGCGGGTGGCGTCGAGTTGCTGCTGGCCATGCAATACCGCTTGCGCCATGAACTCAAGGCCCTGGGTCGCAGCCCCGAGGACTTGAAGTTCGTGTTGCTGACCGCAGCCGACACGGTGCTGCCGACCCACAACGTGGGCGTGCGCGAACGCTTTGTGCGGGTGCTGCGCGAGCGCAACATCGAGGTACACACCCAGGCCGAGGTGGTGCAAGTCTCCCCCGGTTGTCTGCACACCCAAAATGGCCGCACCTTTGACGCCGACGAAACCATGTGGGTCACCCAGGCCGGTGGCCCGGCCTGGCTGCAAAGCACCGGTCTGGCGCTCGACGCCCATGGGTTCATCCAGGTCAATGCGCAGTTGCAAACACTGACCGATCCGAAAATCTTTGCAGCCGGTGACATCGCCTGCTTCACCGAGCGTCCGCTTGAAAAAGCCGGCGTGTTCGCGGTGCGCATGGCCAAACCCCTGGCGGCCAATTTGCGGCGCAGCTTGCGCGGCCAGGCCTTGCAAGCCTACACACCACAACGCCACTGGCTGGCTTTGATCTCGACCGGCAACCGCTGGGCGGTGGCCTCACGCGGCCCCCTGGGCATTGCCGGGGCTTGGGTGTGGTCATGGAAAGACCACATCGATCGCCAGTTCATGAAGCGCCTCAACGAATTTGCGCCCATGACCACCTCAGCCTCGCCACTGAAGGCACGGCTGAACCGGTGGCTGTCTCCGGCGGACACCCGGCCCAAGATGCCGTTGAACGCCGACGAATCGCTGCAGGCCCTGTCGGCCATCGCCATGCGCTGCGGGGGGTGCGGTGCCAAGGTGGGGGCCAACATCCTGTCGCGCGCACTCGGAAGTTTGCAGCCCGTTGCACGCCAGGACGTGCTGATCGGCCTGCACGAGCCCGATGACGCCGCCGTGGTGAAAGTGCCTGCGGGCAAAGCGGTGGTGCAGACGGTGGACTTCTTTCGGGCGTTCATCGACGACCCCTATGTGTTCGGCCAGATCGCGGCCAACCACGCGCTGGGTGACATTTACGCCATGGGTGCCGAACCCCAAACCGCCACGGCGGTGTGCACGGTGCCTCCAGGTCTGGAGGCCAAGGTCGAAGACGTGTTGCTGCACATGATGGGCGGTGCGGTGCAAGTGCTCAACGCCGCTGGCTGCGCATTGGTAGGCGGTCATACAGGCGAGGGCCGCGAACTGGCCCTGGGTTTTGCCATCAACGGCCTGATCGACGAGAAGATGGACCAGGTCATGCGCAAAAGCGGCATGCAGCCCGGCGACATGCTGGTGCTGACCAAACCGATCGGCACAGGCACCTTGATGGCCGCCCACGCACAGGGGGCTGCACGCGGCCGCTGGATCGATGGAGCCTTGCAGTCCATGCGGGTGTCCAACCAGGCCGCGGCCCAGATCCTGAGCGCCCACGGCGCCACCGCCTGCACCGATCTGACCGGCTTTGGCCTGCTTGGCCATCTGGTGGAAATGACGCGCCCCTCGGGTGTGGATGCCGAGTTGCATCTGAGCGCCTTGCCTTTGCTGGACGGTGCCACCGACTGCATCAAAATGGGCTTCCTGAGTTCCTTGCAAGCGGACAACCTGCGCCTGCGCCGTGCCGTGCGCCATGCCGAAGACTTTGTGCAGGATCTGCGCTACCCCTTGCTGTTTGACCCGCAAACCGCCGGCGGGCTGCTGGCCAGTGTGCCGGCTGCGCAGGCCCAGGCATGCCTGCAGGCCTTGCAAGCGGCCGGGTACGCACAAGCGGCCATCATTGGACAGATCTGCACTCTAAGCACCGCCATCGAGCCTGTGGTGTTGAAACTGTGAACGGACCTCGATTGTGACAACCCCTGCATCACCCCGCGATCCCCTGCACATTGCCTGCCTGTGCGCGCAATGGTGCGTCATTTGCCGAAGCTATGAAGCCTTGTTCCAACAGATGGCCGCCGAAGAGCCCGGACATGTTTGGCACTGGATCGACATTGAAGACCATGAAGACGATTTGCCAGGCATCGACATCGAAACCTTCCCAACCATCGTGATCCTCAACCACCAAGGCGAGTTTTGCTTTGCAGGCACGGTCGAGCCCCGCCCGGAGATGCTGAAACGCCTGGTCCAGTCGGCCCACACGGGTCATCTGAAAATGTCCGCCGCCGATGCCGCGCCCTGGGCGCCCGTCAAAGCCCTGCTGGGCCTGAACTGATCACGCCTTCACACCACAAGGCAAACGCCAGGCCAAGTGGCCCGCTCACCCGCGCCGCCAGTCGTGGAATTTCTGGACCCAGGCCAGCAGCTTTTGCGGCGCGTGTGCCCGCTTCCATTCACCCGCCGCGTACTTGTTGGCCTCGGCCATCGTGGGGTAGGTGTGGAGGGTGCCCAGGATCTTGTTCAGACCCAGGCCATGCTTCATGGCCAGCACGTACTCGGCCAGCAAGTCACCCGCGTGCGCGCCCACGATGGTCACGCCCAGAATACGGTCCTTGCCGGGCACAGTGAGCACTTTCACAAAACCGTGCGCCTCACTGTCGGTAATGGCCCGGTCCAGGTCGTCGATGCCGTACTTCGTGACCTCGTACGCGATGCCTTGGGCCTGTGCCTCTTGTTCGTTCAGGCCCACACGCGCCACCTCGGGGTCGATGAAGGTGGCCCACGGGATCACGCGGTCGTCGACCTTGAAGGATTTGAAATCGCCAAACAACGCGTTCACCGCCGCATACCAAGCCTGGTGCGCCGCCGTGTGGGTGAACTGGTAAGGCCCGGCCACATCGCCAGCGGCGTAAATGTTGGGGTAAAGCGTCTGCAGGTACTCGTTGGTTTCCACCGTGCGGTGCGTGGGCACGCCAATGTCTTCGAGGCCATAGCCTTGCAGGCGGGCCACGCGGCCCACGGCGCAGACCAAGGCATCCAACACGATGTCGACCTCTTGTCCTTGTGTGGAGACCACCAGAATTTTGTCTTCACCCCGGCGCTCACAGCGCAAGGCCTGGTGCCCGGTGAGCACCTGCACGCCGTCGGCCTGCAGCGCGTCACGCGCCAGCGCAGACACCTCTTCGTCCTCGCGCACCATGATGCGATCGCCCATCTCGACCTGCGTGACCTGTGCGCCCAAGCGGGCAAAACTTTGCGACAGCTCGCAACCCATCGGCCCGCCGCCCAGCACCACGATGCGTTGGGGGATGTCGTCCAGCTTGGCAAAGGCGTCCCACAGCGTGTCGCTGGTGACATAGCCCACGTCATCGAGGCCCGGCAAGGCGGGCACCATGGGGCGTGCGCCCGCCGCGATCACGATGCTCCGCGCGGTCAGGCGCTGGCGCGTGCCATCGTTCAAGGCCACTTCCACCGTCCACGGGTTCAGCAGCTTGCCGTAACCCTGCAGCACCTCCACGCCCAAGCGGGTGTAGCGTTCCACGCTGTCGTGCGGCTCGATGGCTTTGATCACATCCTGCACGCGCTGCATCACCGCCTTGAAGCTGAAACGCGGCGCTGTGTCGCTCAAGCCGTACTTCGCGCCGTGGCGCATCTGGTGCGCCAGCTTGGCGCTCTTGATCAAGGCTTTGCTCGGTACGCAGCCGTAATTCAGACAGTCGCCGCCCATCTTGTGCGCTTCGATCAAAGTCACTTTGGCTTTGACGGCGGCGGCAATGTAGGCCGACACCAGGCCTGCCGCACCACCCCCGATCACGATCAGGTTGCGGTCAAAGGTCTTCGGGCGCACGCTGGCCCAACGGGCATAAACCTGGCGCTTTTGCACCGCGGCCACGATGCGGCTAGCGATCAGCGGGAACAAACCCAAGAGCACAAAGCTGCCCAAAAGCGCTGAGCTCAAAATGCCCTGCACCGAATCGAGCTGCGCCAGCTGCGTGCCTGCGTTCACATACACCGCCGTGCCAGCTAGCATGCCGATCTGGCTCACCCAGTAATACGTCCAGGTCTTCATGCGGGTCAGGCCCATCAGCAGGTTGATCAGGAAAAACGGCACCACCGGGATCAGGCGCAAGGTGAAAAGGTAAAACGCGCCCTCTTTTTCTACCCCCGCATGGATGTCGGCCAGGCGTTGGCCGAAGCGGGCTTCGACCCATTCGCGCAGCACAAAGCGCGAAGCCAGGAATGCCAAGGTGGCCCCGAGGGTGGAGGCGAAAGACACGATCAACAAGCCCCACCACAGGCCAAACACCGCCCCACCCGCCAGGGTGATGATGACTGCGCCCGGAATCGACAAGGCCGTGGCCAGCACATAAATCAAAAAGTACACCGCTGCCACTATGAACGGCTGCTGTGCGTGCAGCTGCGCAAACCCGGCCTGACTGGCCTTGAGTTGCTCAAAACTGAGGTAACGCCCCAAATCCAGCACAAGAAAAGCGCCGATGGCCAAAGCCAGCAAAAGCAACACAAGGACCTGACGAAAGCGCATTAAAAACTCCAAGATGGCCGGTGCTTCGCTAAAAGCACCTTTGCTGCGACCCGAACAATAACCGCATATAACAGCTTATTCGCGCAAGCAGGACAATAAGTTAACGCCTTCGCTGTCTTGGTCGGCACACATCGTCCTCATCAATTAAAAAGTGCGGCGACCTTCTTCACGCACAATCCGTGTCGTGCCCGCAGCCGTCAATCAAGTGCCTAGATGGGATACTTGAAAAGCTTGAGTACAACCCTCAAACGTCAAAAAATCATAAGTTTTCAGGAGTTCTCGCATGGCAACCGACTTTGCCTTTCGCAAAAAAGCAATGAAAGAGCTGCCCACAAGCACCGGTGTTTATGTGCTGTGCGATTTGGACGAGGTGCCAATTTACGTGGTTCAATCCAAAGACGGCATTCGTTCACGCGTGTCGCGGCACTTGACTTCAGCCAGATCGGACATCATTGCAAACCGCCAAATCGATGTGTGGGAAATTGCATATGTTCTGGCCTATCCCATCTCCAACGTGCAGGACATCACACCCACCGAAAACCGCTTGTATCACCACTTCAACAAAAAATCGAAGTTGATGAATGGCACGGTGCCGCCTATCCCGCCGAAAGCACCGATCCCGAAGGCCGCCGTCAAAGTCCAAGTCATGTCCGACAAAGAGATTGCAGAACGAAAGACACCTGAGCAGCGCCTGCCTCGCCAAGCCAGCCATTACGCCCAAATTGTGGGTCATTTTTTGGCCGTCAAAAACTCAACACAAATTGCTGGAGCCATGGACGCGCGCTTTCAGCGCCTTAGTAAATACCACTCTTTGTTGGTGAAATCGGCAGTGTCTTACGTAAATGACACCGATGAAAGTTGAAAACCATGCACCACAATCCACTGGATCTCGCGTAAAATAACTGTACAAACATCCAGTACAATAGTGATCGACATGCACACTTTCTACGAATTTTTCGCTGGTGGCGGTATGGCAAGGGCTGGGCTGGGTTCAGATTGGCAGTGCTTGTTTGCCAACGACATCAGTGCCACCAAAGGGCTCTCCTACTCAGCCAACTGGGGTGATGACCATCTTTCGATCAAAGACATCTACACAGTGAACGCCAAAGACCTACCAGGCAGTGCAACCATGGCTTGGGGGTCCTTCCCCTGTCAAGACCTGTCACTGGCGGGCGATGGTGCCGGGCTCGAAGGCGAACGCTCTGGTGCATTTTGGGGATTTTGGAAACTGCTGTGCGACCTTGATGCCGAAGGCCGAAAACCGAAGATGGTGGTCTTGGAAAACGTGTTCGGTGCACTCACTTCACGGGATGGCAAAGATTTCGAGCTGATTGCCAAGGCCATCGCATCACAAGGTTACCTCGTGGGTGCCATGTTGATCGATGCCATTCACTTTTTGCCCCAGTCCAGGCCTCGCTTGTTCATCGTCGGCGTGGATGCCAGTTTGAAATTGCCGGAGTCATCTCACACCAACACACCCAACCCGGCTTGGCACCCTGCCGCCATGATACGAGCACATAACCGTTTGAATAGTCAAACCAAAGCCGCCTGGCGCTGGTGGTCGGTGCCTCAAAACGATAAACCTCTGCTCACACTCGACAGTTTGGTTGAAGCAGACCCTCAAAGTGTGCAATGGCATTCTGAACAAGAGACCCGCCAATTACTTGACATGATGGCCCCTCTACACCGAAGAAAAGTACTAGCCGCTCAAGCATCCAAATCACAACGCGTCGGAACTATTTACAAGCGCACACGTGACGGCGTTCAAAGAGCAGAAGTCCGGTTTGATGGCATTGCCGGATGTTTGCGTACGCCTGGTGGTGGGTCAAGCAGGCAAACCATCATGGTGGTTCACGGTACCAGCATCAAAAGCCGATTGATTTCATCACGGGAGGCCGCTCGATTGATGGGGCTTCCGGACGACTACAAGTTACCCGACAAATACAACGAGGCCTATCACCTGTTGGGAGACGGGGTTGTGGTGCCAGTCGTCAGCCACTTGAGTCAACATCTTTTGTTGCCTATCGCCAAACTTAACCACTCACTATCAAGTGGACAAATTTATCGCCCCGCTCGTGTGGCCTAAGTTTTAACCAGTCTTGGCGTGAACAACCCTCACCTCAACCGCTGATACCCCCACACCACCCGCATCACCGTTGTGATGGAACATAGCGTAGCAAAGCTGTAAGCCAACACCGCAAAGTGCACAGGCCACATGCACATTGAGGCAAACACTGCGATGGTTTCAGTGGCTTCGGTCAAGCCGCCCAAAAAATAAAAGCTTTTTCCCGGCAAGGCGGTGTCGGCGAAGCCCCTTTTTTCAGCCAGTGCAGCAAAAGCCAGAAAGCTGCTGCCGGTGCCGATGAAGCTGCCCAACAGCACGGCGGCGGGCAGTGCGTTGGCTGTGGGGTTGGCCACGGCAAAGGCAAGCGGAATCATGGCGTAGAACAAAAAGTCCAGAGCGATGTCGAGGAAGCCGCCCGCGTCGGTGGGTTGTGTGAGGCGTGCCACCGCGCCGTCCAGGCCATCGAGCAAACGCGAGGCCAAAAGCAGCAGCAGAGCGGCCATCCAAGCGTGTAACGCAATGGCGGCAGCGGCGGTCAAGCCCAGCACAAAACCTAGCCAGGTGAGTACATCAGCGCTCACACCTGCGCGCACCAGCACGAGGGCCGCGACATTCAAGACAGGGCGCAACAGCGTTTGGGTGTGGCGGTCAAGCATGGTGGTCTCCATCGCGTTCAGAGGCGCTCAGCTCCACCACCCGCTTCAAGTCAGCGATGTCTTCTCGATCGTGCGTGACCAGCACCACCGGAATGCCCCGCGCGCGCGCATGGGCGAACACCCAGGGACGCAACTGCGCGCGCAAGGCCGCATCGAGTCGGGAAAACGGCTCGTCCATCAACAAGGCCTGGGGCTCGGCCAGCAAGGCCCGCATGAGGGCCACGCGTGCACGCTGTCCACCCGACAAACTCGACGGATCGCGCTCACCCAAGCCTGCCAAACCGGCTTCCTGCAAAGCTTGCTCAACGCGTGCCAGGCGCGAGGCCTTTGGACCCGCCGGCACTGCAAACAGCAGGTTCTCGGCCACCGTCATGTGCGCAAACAACAAGGCATCCTGAAACACCAGCCCCACGCCGCGCTGGTGGGTGGGCAGCGGCGTGATGTCACGCGCATTGAGCCGCACACGACCTGCAAACTGCAAAGGGCTCAGGCCTTCAGAAACCTGGGCCAGTGTGCCGGCGATGGCAGCGAGCACCGAGCTTTTGCCACAGCCGCTGGGCCCCATCAGCGTGAGGATCTCGCCCGCCGGCACATGCAGCCGCAAGCCTTGCACCAGCGCGTGCGCACGGGTTCCCAGGCGGTCGATTTCGACCTGCAGTCCGGCGTTCATGGCGTGTCTTTCATGGGGGCTATCTTCTCAAATTGGCGAGGCCTGCCCAACACAGAGGCCCCGGCAAAGGCCAGCACCGGCAACACCATCTGCAAAACAGCATAGGCACTCATCAGCGAACGTTGCGCGCCTGCGGCCAAAGTGACCGCTTCGGTGGTCACGGTGGCAAAGCGGCCCGCCCCCACATACAGCGTGGGCAGGTACTGCGCCACGCTGACCGCAAAGCCCACGGCCCAGGCCGAAACGATGGCGCGCTGGAGCAAGGGCCATTTGACCCGCCACAAAGCCACCCAGGGCCCATGCCCCAAACTGGCCACCACAGCGGCCTGGCGCGGGTCCACCGCTTGGTAAGCCGGCTCCAGCGCCAACAGCACATAGGGCAAGACCATCAGCGCATGCGCCAGCAACAAGCCCCACCATTGCCCTTCCAGGCGCCACTGCAGTGTCAGGCTGTACAGGCCCACCACCCAGAGCACCGAGGGCAAGACCAATGGCAACAACCACCCAGGTCGCAGGATTTTTTGCCACCGGTGGCTCGACAACTCCAGCCACGCCACCGACCAAAGCAGACACACGCTGGCCGAGGCCGCCGCCAGCCCCAGCGTGGTCCACACGGTGGTGGCACTGCCAATCACCTGCGACCAGGCGGCATGCGTCCACTGTGTGGGCCACAGCTGCGGGAAAGTCCACACCCCCGCCACACTGCCCACGGCCAAGGCCCACCAGACGGCCAGGTACGCCCCTGCGATGGGCCACCACAAGGCACTCAAGCGCCCCCCAGGGCGCTGGCATGGCCAGCTCAGCGCCTGCAGCACCAGGCCCGTGGCCTGAACCCAGCAGCGCTGCCAGACTGGACGTGTGCGCACCAGCAGCGCCAGCACCACCACACTCAGCGTGAGCAGCCCTGCGGACGCCGCGCCTTGCGCGTGCATGGCCGCATCGGCATCGCCCAGCCACTGCCAGGTCAGCACCGCCAAAGTAGGGGGAGTGGCCGGCCCGATGATGAGCGCCATGTCCACCACCGTGAGGCCATACGCCAACACCGCCATGACGGGCCAGCGCAAACGCACCGCCAACTGTGGCCAGATCACCTGGGCGAAGGCGCGCACCGGCGGTTGGCCCAGCGTTTGAGCCAGGGCGTGCTCGGAGGGCCAGCGGCGTCGAACATCTTCGCGCTGCATGTGCGTGGCGGCCACCCACACCAGGAACGGCACCTCCTTGAGCCACAAAGCCAGGATCAAACCCAGGCCCCAGGGGTCTTGCGTGGTGAACCAGGGCGGCGGCGCATCCAAACCCGTGAGACCCGGTGACACCAGGCGCAAGGCCCAGCCGCTGGGCGAGAGCCACAGCACCAGGCCAATGGCCATGGCCGCATGCGGCGTGGCCAATAAGACGGGCAGCTGTTGCAGGCCACGGGCCAATTGCCGACGGATGAAGGCACTGGCCAGCAATTGCGCGGTGCTCCACCAGACCAGCCAGGTCGAGGCCAGGCCAGTCCACAGCGTCATGCCCCAGGCCCGCAGGGTTTGGGGGTCGGCCCACAGGGCTTGCCAAGCCTGCGCATCCAGGGCCTGCGATGCGGCTGACACCAATGCCCATGCCATGGGCAGGCCCGCCAGTCCGGCCAACAGCAAGGGCCACAACAGCCTCATGACCTGTAGGTCGGAGCTTCAGCTCCGACAAAGTCTCTGCTTGCCCGCCATGTCGGGGCTGAAGCCGCCGACCTGCGAAAACAAACGGCGGACATGTCAAACGCCGTAGCGGCGAATCCATTCTTTTTCGAGCGCATCCACCCAAGAGGCATGCGGTTCGGGCAAAGCTGGCGCGCTCTGGGCGAGTTGCCCAGGGCACCGCACCGACTGAAATCGTGCGCGCTCAAGCACAGGCAGGCGGGCCACGTCGAGCACCGTGGGATCGCCCCACACATCGATGTCGGCCTTGCGCGCCTGCGCGGCAGGTGACAGCAAAAAGTTGGCCACCACCTGCGCCGCCGCTTTGCTGGGCGCGTTGTACGGGATGGCCACAAAGTGCGTGTTGCCGATGGTGCCTTTGGCAAACTGCCAGCTGTGCACCGTGGCGGGCAGGCGCTTGGCGGCGATCTCGTTGGCCGCTTCGTTGGGGTTGAACGTCAAAGCCAACAGCAGCTCACCATCGGCCATCATCTGGCGCACGGCGGCCGCGTTTTGCGGGAACTGTTTGCCGCCGCGCCACAGCTGCGGGTGCAACGCGTCCAGAAAACGCCACAGCGGCGTAGCCTGCGCCGCCAGGGCAGCGGGCGTCACTGGCTGGGCCAGCGCTTTCACATCAGGGGCGTGCTCGATCAAGGCCTGCTTGATGAAGGTGGTGCCATGAAAGTTGGGCGGACGCGGGTAGGTGATGCGTCCAGGCTGCGTGCGGGCCAGCGCCAGCAGTTCGGCCATGCTTTGTGGCGGTTTGGGCAGGCGTTGGTGATCGGCAAAAAATGTGAGTTGGGCCATGCCCCAGGGCGCCTCCAGCCCTTCGGTGGGCACCGAAAAATCGACCAGCGTGGTGGGCTTGCCCACCGTGTCCACCCACTGGAAATGGGGCAAGGTGCGGGCAAATGGCGCGGACAGCAAGCCCTCTCGTTTCATGGCCGCGAAGTTTTCGCCATTGATCCAGACCAGGTCGACCGAGCCTTCGGTGTCTTGGCGACCCGCCTGCTTTTCGGCACGCACGCGTTTGACCACATCGGCCGCATCGCTGATCTTCACATGTTGCAACTGGATGCCCAAGTCGCGCTGCAACTCGGCCGCAGCCCATTGCAGGTAAGCATTGATGCGTTCGCTGCCCGCCCAGGCGTTGAAGTACACCGTCTGGCCACGCGCTGCGCGTTCGGTGTCCTGCCAGGGGTTGGCCGCTTGTGCCCCCCAGGTGGCTGCGGCGGTCAAAGCACCCAGCGTTTGACGGCGCGTGATTGAAAGTAGAAAGCTCATGGACATTGTCGTGACATGGCCGTCACTGAAACCCGGTGCTCACACACTGGACGCCAAAGGCAAATTCAGCAACAGATTTTGGGGTTTGAGTTTGAGCTGGCCTTGCGCGTTCATCGCCAGCCCCAGGTAGACCGGTTTGCCCTGCACATCGGCGTGCATGTCTTGCGGGTTGTCAAAACGCAGCTTGAAGAGGCTGATGAGTTGGCGCTGGGCGGTCGCATCCAGGTCTTTGCCCTGGTACAGGTCGTTGAGCAAGGCGGTCGCCGTGACATCCAGCCCCACATGCCAGCGCCAGGCCGGGTCGTTGACTTTTTGCACCGGCTCGATCTGCACCGACACCCCCAGAAAGTGCTGCACCCAGCGGGCCAGCACCACCGACAAGGCCTTGAGCCCTGAGCGGGCGTTGACCATGCTCAGGATCAAGCCGTGCGGCAATTCGTTCTGGAGTTCGTGCGTCAGGTCGAGCAAGAAGGCGTAGCGCCCCTGACCCTCGCGTTGCGCCCAATACCGCTCGGCATTGTCCAGGTGCAACACTTTCACATCGGCCGCCTTGAGGGGGGTGCCACCTTCCATCAACAGACGGCCCATCTCACCCAGGCCGCCCGTGGCTTGCAAGGCGTCCAGCGTTTCGCTGTCGCCGGCCAGCACGCGGCCGCCTTCGATGGTGATGCGCTGGCGCCTGAACAGCAACTCGGCCGCACGCCAGACCCAGGCATCTTGAACATCGGCCAGCACATGGCCCACGATGGCCTGCACCACCAGATCGATGAACAAGGGCGGCAACTGGATGTGGCCGCTTTTCATCCAAGCCATGTAGGCCGATTCCAGCGCACCGGCTTGCTCGACGTCGTCACGAAAGCGCAAGAACAGTTCGTAGTTCTCGCGCGCATCGTCGTCCTTGAAGGCTTTCAGGCTCGCAGGTGCGACTTGCATCAAGGGTGTTTCCAGCAAGGCCTTGTGCAGGCGAATTTCTTCCTTGCACGACTCGGGCACCAGCGCCATCTCGGGGCGCTGCAACCACCAGCGCCAATAGTCCGGACCCGCCACCAACCACCCCCGCTCGTTGCAGGTGAGGTGTTGGTGACCGCAAGCTGTCCAGAATGTGTGCATGGTGTTTTATAAATTGGGGGCCAACAAGCGCTGCAAGTCTTTCACCTCGACACCGCTGCGCTGCGCGAGGTCTTGCACCTGGTCGTCACCGACCTTGCCCACGTTGAAATACTGCGCTTCAGGGTGGGCGATGTAGAAACCGCTCACGCTGGCCGCAGGCGTCATGGCCAGGCTCTCGGTCAGGCCCATGCCAATGTCTTGGCACTGCAACAAATCAAACATCGCCTTTTTGGCGCTGTGGTCGGGGCAGGCGGGGTAGCCCGGTGCGGGGCGGATGCCCTGGTATTTTTCGGCAATCAATTCTTCATTGCTCAGGGCCTCGCCAGCGGCATAGCCCCACAGGTCGGTGCGCACCTTTTTGTGCAGGCACTCGGCCAGCGCTTCGGCCAGGCGGTCGGCCAGTGACTTGAGCATGATGGCGCTGTAGTCGTCGTGCGCGGCTTCAAAAGCGGCGGCACGTTTGTCAGCACCGATGCCTGCCGTGACGGCGAACACACCGACGTGGTCTTGTCCTGTGGGTGCGACGAAGTCAGCCAGGCAACGGCTGGGGCGCATCACGCCATCGATCATGTGTTTCTCGGTCTGCTGACGCAGGCCGCGCCAGGTCATGGCCACTTGGCTGCGCGATTCGTCGGTGTAGAGCGCGATGTCGTCTTCATTCACGCTGTTGGCAGGGTACAGGCCCAGCACGGCATTGGCCGTAACCCAACGACCGTCGATGATTTTTTGCAGCATGGCCTGGCCGTCTGCATAGACCTTGCGCGCCTGCTCGCCCACCACCTCATCTTGGAGTATCGCAGGGAAAGACCCGGCCAGGTCCCAGGTCTGGAAGAACGGGCCCCAGTCGATGTACTGCGCGATCTCGGCCAGGTCGTAGTTTTTGAACACGCGGCGGCCAATGAACTTGGGCGCGGCGGGCACGCCCTGGGCCCAATCGATCGGCGTCTTGTTGGCGCGGGCCTGGGCCAGCGTCCATAGGGGGGTTTGTTTTTTGTTGGCGTGCTGCTCGCGCACCTTGGCGTAGTCGGTGTTCAGGTCGGCGATGAACTTGGCCGCTTGCTCGGACAACAAACCTTGCGCCACGCCCACGCTGCGCGAGGCATCGGGCACATAGACCACCGGGCCGCTGTAGTTCGGCGCGATCTTCACAGCGGTGTGCACGCGGCTGCAGGTGGCGCCGCCAATGAGCAGCGGCATCTGGCGCTCGCGGAAGTAGGGGTCTTTTTCCATCTCGGCGGCCACGTACTGCATCTCTTCGAGGCTGGGCGTGATCAGGCCCGACAGGCCGATGATGTCGGCGTTTTCTTCCTTGGCCTTGGCCAGGATCTCGTGGCAGGGCACCATCACGCCCATGTTGACCACTTCAAAGTTGTTGCACTGCAAGACCACGGTGACGATGTTCTTGCCGATGTCGTGCACATCGCCCTTGACGGTGGCGATCACGATCTTGCCCTTGGCTTTCACGTCTTCGCCCGCGGCCTCTTGCGCCAGCTTTTCGGCCTCGATGTAGGGCAGCAAATGCGCCACGGCCTGCTTCATCACACGGGCGCTTTTGACCACTTGCGGCAAAAACATTTTGCCCTGGCCAAACAGGTCACCGACCACGTTCATGCCGTCCATCAGCGGCCCTTCGATCACATGCAGCGGGCGACCGCCCTGGGCCAGCACGTCACGGTAAGCGGCTTCGGTGTCTTCGGTGATGAAGTCGGTGATGCCATGCACCAGCGCGTGGCTCAAGCGCTGCGCCACGCTCACAGGTGCATCGGGCGTGCCGCGCCAAGCCAGCTTGGTGCTCTCATCCTTGGCCGCGCCTTTGGCGCTGTCGGCAATCTCCACCAGGCGCTCACCCGCGTCAGGGCGGCGGTTCAGCACCACGTCTTCCACCCGCTCGCGCAGCGTGGGCTCCAGATCGTCGTACACGCCGACCATGCCCGCATTCACGATGCCCATGTCCATGCCTGCCTGGATGGCGTGGTACAGGAACACAGTGTGGATCGCTTCGCGCACCGGGTCGTTGCCCCGGAAGCTGAAGGACACGTTGGACACACCGCCCGACACCTTGGCACCCGGCAGGTTTTGCTTGATCCAGCGTGTGGCTTCGATGAAGTCCACCGCGTAGTTGTTGTGCTCTTCGATGCCGGTGGCGATCGCAAAGATGTTGGGGTCGAAGATGATGTCTTCGGGCGGGAAGTCCACCTCATCGACCAGCACGCGGTAAGCGCGCTCGCAAATTTCGATCTTGCGTTCGTAGGTGTCAGCCTGGCCTTTTTCGTCGAAAGCCATCACCACGGCGGCTGCACCATAGCGCTTGACCAGCTTGGCCTGGCGTTTGAACTCGTCCAAGCCCTCTTTCATGCTGATCGAGTTGACGATGCCCTTGCCCTGGATGCAGCGCAGACCGGCTTCGATCACCGTCCATTTGGACGAGTCCACCATCACCGGCACGCGGGCAATGTCGGGCTCACCGGCCATCAGGTTCAAAAACCGCACCATGGCCGCCTGGCTGTCGAGCATGGCTTCGTCCATGTTCACGTCGATCACCTGCGCGCCGTTTTCGACCTGCTGACGCGCCACGGCCAGGGCCTGCTCGTACTCGCCATTCAAAATCATTCGGGCAAAGGCTTTGGAGCCGGTCACGTTGGTGCGCTCACCCACGTTGACAAACAGCGACCCCTCGCCGATGGAGACAGGCTCCAGACCGGACAACTTCATGGGGGGAACGGACACGATGGAGGACGCAACAACAGACACAGGCTCACCTTGGGCTTACAGGTGAGCGTCGTTGTGCAAAACAATCAGGAATTGAAGGCCCCAAGCCTGACCTGCTGCGCCTTGACGGCGGCGGGCTGCAACGCTCCTTGGGAAGGTGGTGATTTTAACCGCGTGAGCCAGACACGGGTTCAATGCCTCCTCACCTTGGCCTGGCCAGGGATTTGTCGCCTGCAGCAACAGGCCCCCTGCTCGTTGGCCACGACAATAGCGGTCACGCCTCAACGATTTGATTGCCATGACCTCGGTACCCTCTGCCTTGCTGCAAGGCGCTTCCAACTTCCGCGATGTTGGCGGTTACCTCACCGCCGACGGCCGCCGTGTGCGGCGCGGCCAGGTGTTCCGCTCGGACCATCTGGCAGGGCTGACCGATGCCGATGTGGCGCGCTTGCAGGCGCTGGGCGTGGGGCACAGCCTGGACTTTCGCGGCGAGGCCGAATGCCAGGCCACGCCCTACGACATCGCCGGGGTACGCAGGGTGGCGCTGACGATCGAGCCCACGGTGATCGCCCGCATGCAGGCTCTGGTGGCGCAGGGCATTGTGCCCAGCACCGAAGAAACGGTGGAGCTGATGCGCGAGACCTACCGCGATTTCGTGAACCACAACGCGGGCACCTATGGTCGGTTTTTGAAACATTTGCTGGCGCACCCCACGCCGCAGGTGTTCCACTGCACGGCGGGCAAAGACCGAACGGGCTTTGCGGCGGCGCTGCTGCTGTCCGCACTGGGGGTGGATCGCCCCACCATTGAGCAAGATTATTTGCTGACCAACCAGCTGTACCGGCGCGATGCGCGCCTGGAAGGCAAAGGGCACCCACACGTCATGCAGGTGCTGTGGCAGGTGCAGCCCGAGTTCTTGCATGCGGCGTTTGAGGTCATCGATGCGCAACATGGCGGCATGCAGGACTATTTGCACGGCGCGATCGGGCTCAGCCCGCAAGAGCTGGCCGAGTTACAGCGGATGTTGCTGGAGAGTTAAGGGCTGCTTGTCGGGGCTGAAGCCGCCGACCTGCACATACGACACGGCACCCCCTACCGGGAAGCTGTAGGTCGGAGCTTCAGCTCCGACATGGCTTGAAAGCCTCAAGCCGCTTCTTTGTAGAAAAACCCGCTGTGCACATTGCGTGGTGCCAAAGGTGCCACGGCACGGCTGATCGCGCCGATGTGGTCGGGCGTGGTGCCGCAGCAGCCGCCCACGATGTTGACCAGGCCTTCGGCAGCGAACTCGTGCAGCAGGCGGCTGGTCACTTCGGGGGTTTCGTCAAAGCCGGTGTCGCTCATGGGGTTGGGCAGCCCGGCGTTGGGGTAGCAGCTGATGAAAGTGTCTTCTGCGACCTTGTTGAGCTCCTGGATGTAGGGGCGCATCAGCGTGGCTCCCAAAGCGCAGTTCAGGCCAATGGCCAAGGGCTGTGCGTGGCGCACGCTGTGCCAGAACGCGGTCACAGTCTGGCCGCTCAGGATGCGGCCCGACGCATCGGTCACGGTGCCGCTGATGATGAGGGGCAGGCGCTGGCCGCTGGCTTCGAAGAATTCTTCAATGGCAAAGAGCGCGGCCTTGGCGTTCAAGGTGTCAAAAATCGTCTCGACCAGCAGCACGTCCGAGCCGCCTTCCACCAAGGCCTCGACCTGTTCGTAATAGGCGGCGCGCAGCTCTTCAAACGTCACGTTGCGGGCACCCGCATCGTTCACGTCGGGGCTGATGCTGGCAGTCTTGGGCGTGGGGCCGAGTGCGCCGACCACAAAGCGGGGCTTGTCGGGGGTGGAGAATTTGTCGCAGGCGGCGCGGGCCAGCTTGGCCGATTGCAGGTTCATCTCGCGGGTCAGGTGCTGCATGTCGTAGTCGGCCTGGGCCACCGTGGTCGCGCCAAAGGTGTTGGTCTCGATCATGTCGGCCCCGGCGGCGAGATACCCTTCGTGGATGTCGCGGATCACGTCGGGGCGGGTCAGGCTCAGCAACTCGTTGTTGCCCTTGACGTCTTTGGGAAAGTCCTTGAAACGCTCACCCCGGTAGTCGGCCTCGGTCAGCTTGAAGCGCTGGATCATGGTGCCCATGGCGCCGTCGAGGATGGCGATGCGGGTTTTCAGGATCTCGGGCAGCGCTTGGGCGCGGGTGTAGGTCAGGGATTTCATGAGGTGTATTGTAAAAAGGACGCGCACGCATATTTTTGTAGGTCGGCACCTTCAGGTCCGACATGGGTGGGCACGGCAAAGGCTGCATGTCGGGGCTGAAGCCGCCGACCTACAGGGAAACGGTCAAGGTTTTTGGTAGCGAGCAAAGCCCGCAGCCCTGAGCTGGCAAGCCGGGCACTGGCCGCAGCCGTAGCCCCAGTCGTGGCGCTGGCTGCGGTCGCCCAAGTAGCAGGTGTGGGTGTGCTCCACGACCAGCTCCACCAGCGCTTGCCCGCCGCCTTGGGGATCGGCCTTTTGGCCCAGATCGTGCGCCAACTGCCAGGTCTGGGCCTTGTCGATCCACATGAGCGGGGTTTCGATCAACAGCTTGCGGTCCATGCCCAGCGACAGGGCCACCTGCATGGCCTTCATGGTGTCGTCGCGGCAGTCGGGGTAGCCCGAAAAATCGGTCTCGCACACGCCCGTGACGATGACCTGCAAGCCCCGGCGATAGGCCAAAGCGGCGGCCAGCGTGAGGAACAGCAGGTTACGCCCAGGCACAAAGGTGTTGGGCAAACCCGAGCTTTCCATCTCAATGGCCGTGTCGCGGGTCAGCGATGTTTCGCTGATCTGGCCGAGGATGCCGGCGTCCAGCAAATGGTCTTCGCCCAATTTGGGGCTCCAGGCCGGAAACCGCGCCTTGATGGCGGCCAGCACGTTCAGCCGGGCATCCAGCTCGACCTTGTGGCGCTGGCCATAGTCAAATGCCAGGGTTTCGACCCGCTCGTAACGGGTCAAGGCATGGGCCAGGCAAGTGGTCGAATCCTGACCACCGGAAAACAGAACAAGAGCAGAGGTGTGCATGGCGTGGATGGTAATCGGTAGCGCACAATATCGGCTGTTTTGCTGTCACACCTCCCCGCTTTGTCCCCCCACCTGCCCATCCTGCGCGAAGTTTTCGGCTACGACGCCTTTCGCGGCCCGCAGCAAGCCATCATCGACCATGTGGCCGCTGGGGGCGATGCGCTGGTGCTCATGCCCACGGGCGGGGGCAAATCGCTGTGTTACCAGATCCCCGCGATTGCACGCCAACGGGCGGGCCACGGCATCACGGTGGTGGTCTCGCCCCTGATCGCGCTGATGCACGACCAGGTGGGTGCACTGCACGAAGCGGGCGTGAATGCCGCCTTTTTGAATTCGACGCTGAGCAGCGAAGAAGCCAGTGACATCGAGCGGCGCTTGCTGCGCGGCGAAATCACCCTGCTGTACGCGGCGCCCGAGCGAGTGACCAACGCCCGTTTTCTGGCGCAGATGGATTCGCTGCTCGAACGCGGGCTGCTGAGCCTGTTTGCCATTGACGAAGCGCATTGCGTGAGCCAGTGGGGCCACGACTTCCGGCCCGAGTACCGGGGCCTGGCGGTGCTGCACGAGCGCTACCCCAGCGTGCCGCGTGTGGCGCTCACGGCCACGGCCGATGCGCTGACCCGCGCGGACATCGTCGAGCGGCTGCAACTGGAAAGCGCACAGCTGTTCATCAGCAGCTTTGACCGGCCCAACATCCGCTACACCATCGTCGAGAAGAAAGACGCCAGCACGCAGCTGCTGCGCTTCATCGAGCGCGAGCACCCCGAAGAAGCGGGCGTGGTCTATTGCCAGTCGCGCAAGCGGGTCGAAGAGATCGCGGCCATGTTGGTCGAATCGGGCATCCATGCGCTGCCGTATCACGCGGGCCTGGACGCGGCGGTGCGCCAGCGCCACCAAAATGAATTCCTGCGTGAAGAAGGCGTGGTGATGGTGGCCACGGTGGCTTTTGGCATGGGCATCGACAAGCCCGATGTGCGCTTTGTGGCGCACCTGGACATGCCCAAGAACATCGAAGGCTACTACCAAGAGACCGGCCGCGCCGGGCGCGACGGCCTGGCCTCTGACGCCTGGATGGCTTACGGCCTGCAAGACGTGGTCAACCAACGCCGCATGATCGACGAGAGCCCGGCCGAGGAAGAGTTCAAACAGGTCATGCGCGGCAAGCTCGACGCGCTGCTGGCCCTGGCCGAAGCGACCGACTGCCGCCGCGTGCGCTTGCTGAGTTACTTTGGCGAGGCCTATGCCAAAGGCGACGACGCGCAAGGCGTGTACATGCCCTACTGCGGCAACTGCGACAACTGCCTGAACCCGCCCCAGGTGTGGGACGGCACCGATGCGGCCCGCAAGCTGCTGTCCACCGTCTACCGCACACACCAGATCAGCGGCCACAGCTTTGGCGCAGGCCACACCATGGACATCGTGCGCGGCAAAAAAACCGACAAGGTGGTGCAGCGCGGCCACGAAGGCATCAGCACCTTTGGCCTGGGTGCCGACTACAGCGAGCAACAACTGCGCGCCGTGATGCGCCAGCTGATCGCCATTGGCGCGCTGCATGTGCACACCGAAGACGGTTTCAGCACCTTGCACCTGACCGAAGCGTCGCGTGCTGTGCTCAAAGGCGAAGTGCCGGTGCAGCTGCGCGAGAGCACCAGCCAGCGCGCCGACAAACGCACACGCAGCCGCAGCGCCACCTCACCGGCCGCCGCCAACCTGGGACAAGACGCGATGGTGCGCTACATCAACCTCAAGGCCTGGCGCGCCGAGGTGGCCAAAGAGCACAACCTGCCGGCGTATGTGATCTTCCACGACGCCACGCTGGCCGCCATTGCCGAGCACGCGCCGCAAAACCTCTCTGACCTGCAAGGCATCAGCGGACTGGGTGTGAAAAAGCTGGAGGCTTATGGCGAGCAGGTGCTGCGGGTATGCAACGGGGCGCATTGACCGCCCACTGAAGCGAACCAACGTCAGCCCTTGAGCTGGCCAAACAGTGCCCTGAAACGCGCGTGCCGCGCCAACAAAGCGGCCGTCTCGGCGGCATCTGGCTCAAATGATTGCGCAGCCCCACCGGTGGGCACAGACAACTCACTGCAGCCTTGATCGGCCATCATGGCCAGACGGGCGGCACCCAATGCGGCGGCCACAGGGGCTTGTGCACTGCGGTGCAGCGGGCACTGCAAGGCACTGGACAGCAACTGCGCCCAGGCATCGCTGCGCGCACCGCCACCCACCAGCGCGAGCGAGACCGCGCTCGGCCCCGTTTGTCCCATGGCTCGCCAGCCGTCGAGCAAACCCAGGCCCACCCCCTCCATCACGGCATAAGCCAGATCGGCCAGTTCGTGCCCGGCTTGCAAGCCCGACAGATTGGCCGTGAGCAGGGGGTTGTTGTGCGGTGTGCGCTCACCCTGCAAATAGGGCAAAAACAGGGGGGCCTGCATGCGGCGCGCCAGTGGCATGGCGGCCACCATGGCCGAGAGTTGGGTCTCGGGCGTGCCGCTCAAGCGGGCCAGCCAGCCCAGAGCGCTGGCCGCGCTGAGCATCACCGACATCTGGTGCCAGCGCTGCGGCAAGGCATGGGCAAAGGCGTGCACCGCCTGCTCGGGCGCGGGGTCAAACTGGGCACTGACCCGAAAAATCACGCCCGAGGTGCCCAGTGACACGAAGCCTTGGCCAGGGGCCATGGCGCCCACCCCGATGGCGCTGGCGGCGTTGTCCCCTGCACCACCGGCCACCAGCACAGGATGGTCCCAACCCCAGGCTTGGGCCCGCGCCGGTAGAAGCTGGGCACTGACTTCAGAGCCCTCCACCAGGCGGGGCATGTGGTCCTCGTTCAGGCCACAAGCGGCAAGCATGGCCTCGTCCCAGCGCCGCCGGGCCACATCGAGCCACAAAGTGCCCGAAGCGTCCGACATCTCGCTGACCGCTTCGCCCGTGAGCTGCCAACGCAACCAGTCCTTGGGCAAGAGCACGCGGGCGGTGCGTTCAAACACCTGCGGTTCGTGCTGGCGCAACCACAGCAACTTGGGGGCGGTAAAGCCCGGCATGGCCAAATTGCCGGCGATCTGCCGGGAACGTGGCTCGGCCCGCTCGAGCTGCGCACACTCTGCAGCACTGCGGCCATCGTTCCACAAAATGGCGGGGCGCAAGACTTGGCCCTGTGCATCCAGCAGCACCGCGCCATGCATCTGACCCGACAAGCCGATGGCGCGCACCTGCGCCCAAGCCTTGGGCTGCTGCGCACGCAGATCGGCTGCGGCGTGTTCCACCGCATGCCACCAATCAGCCGGGTGCTGTTCGCTCCACAAAGGCTGCGGTTGCTGCAGCTTCAAAGGTGCGTCGGCGGTGGCCAGCGTCTGGTGCTGCGCATCCAGCAGCAGCAACTTGACACCCGAGGTGCCCAGATCGATCCCAAGGTACATGGTCAACTTTCGCTGTCAACGCTCGTGCAGGCCAAACCGCACGCCCGACTGCTTGCGGTAATCGCTGGGCGTCATGCCTTTGATGTCCAGAAAACGCCGGTTGAAATTGGCCATGTTGTTGAAGCCCACTTCCAAGCCAATGTCTGCAATGAAACGATTGCTCTCGCGCAACAACTGACAGGCGCGGTTGATGCGGATGCGGTTGACAAACTCGGTGAAGGTGTTGCCCGTGGCCCGGCGGAAAAACCGGGAAAACTGGCTGTCGCTCATGCCCAATTCTTCGGCCAAGGCCGACACCGAAAACTCCTCGCCCAAGTTGTCCATCACACGCTCGACGATGGCATTGATCTGGTCAAGCTGGTGGTGGTTGTCGACGCTTTGGATCTGGACACTGGACAGCAATCGGTAATCGGTGGCCCGCGCCAGATCCGTCAAAAAGTCGCAGAAGGCCGCAAAGCGTTGACCACCGCGTGCCTGCTTGATGCGCCGCCAATGGGCCTGGGCTTGATCGCCCATGCCAAAGAACTCCACCCCGTGGCCCGCCCGCTCCAACAAGGGCAGCACCTCGCGCAGCTCGGGAATGTGCTCGGCACTGGCCGCGATCGGTCCATGGGGAAACTGGATCACCATGTCACGCTCGGGCACACCGCCTTCGGGCAGGTCCATGCTGACCCAGTTGTGCGGCAAACGAGGTCCGGTCAACACCAGCTGGCCCGGCTGAAAATACCCGATCCAGTCGCCCACAAACACCTTGCCCGATGTGGCCGTGATCAGGTGCAGTTCGTACTCGTCGTGGTAATGCCAACGCGCCAGCGGCGTCGGAAAACCGTGCGACAGGCAGCTGATGATGCCCACCTCGTCAGGGGCCTCATAGCCCAGATCGGGCGTGCGGTTGAGCGCATGCTCCAGCTCGGGCTGGGTTTGCCGGGGCAAGTGCCGGGACAAATCGCGGGGTTTGACGGTCATGGCAATCGTGGGGTGTGAGGTCCGGGGCTCAGGGTTTCGCGGCGTGCTGCGCCACAAACGCTTGCACGCGCGCGCAAGCGCGGCGCACCGCCTCGGTCAAGCGCGCATCACCGGCCAAGTCGCCCCACAGGGGCTTGTCAGCGCAAAAAGCGGCCACGGGATCGACCGCCTGGCACATGGCATGGGCCACGGCCGGGTCCATGGCCTGGTCTTGGTAAGTGTACGCAATCTGTCCGCTGTGCCAGCGCTGCAAGTAGGCCAAAAAAAGGGCGGGCAGCATGGCCACGCTGTCGATGCCCTCGCCCCGTGCCAGGCGCTGACGGATGGTGGGCGCGATGAAGCCCGGTATCTTGGAAAAGCCATCCATGGCCACGCGCTGGTTGGTGTCGCGAATGGCCGGGTTGCCAAAGCGGTCCAGCACCACATCGCGGTAACGCGGCAGATCGATCGGGCATGGGCTCTCCGGGGTGTCGAGCACCGGGATGGTGTCATGCGTCACATAGTCGTGGGCCATCTGGCGGATCACCGGGTCCTGTGTGCCCTCGTGGATGTATTGGTAGCCCACCAGCGTACCGGCCCAGGCGATGCACGAATGCGTGGCATTGAGCAGGCGGATCTTGGCTTCCTCGTAAGCATCCACCGACTGCACCATTTCCACGCCCACCTTTTCCCAGGCGGGCCGTCCCGCAGCAAACCGGTCTTCAATCACCCACTGGATGAAGCTCTCGCCCATCAAAGCGGCCGGATCGTCCACGCCGGTGGCCGCTTTGACGCGTTCGCGCACATCGGAAGTGGGCCTGGGGGTGATGCGGTCCACCATGGCATTGGGGCTGGTGGTGTGGGTTTGCACCCAATCGCGCAAGGCGGTGTCGCCGATCAACTCGATGAACTGCAGCAGGCCCGCACGCGAACGGTCGCCGTTGTGGCGCAGGTTGTCACAGTTGAGCAAGGTGACTGGGCCGCTGGCGCGGCGCATGCGCTCACGCAGGATGGCCGTGAGCGCTGCATAAATGGTGGGCCCGGCTTGCCCGGCACGTGCTGCATCCACATCGGCACGCAGGTCGGCAAAGGTGGCCAGGTCCAGACGGTTCGCAGCGTCAAGGTAATAACCGGCCTCGGTCACGGTGAACGAGATGATGCGCGTAGCGGCATCGGCTCCCTGCGCCACCAGGCCCGCCAGATCGGCCGTCCAGGGGATGACCTTGCGGATCGAGGTGATGCGCTCGTAGCGGTGCTCACCCGCCGGAGAAATCGTCTCCAGGGTGTAGGCACCGCCTTGTGCCACCAGCGCCGAGATCGTCTCGGCCATGTCGGGACGGGTGTTGCCACCGGCCAGGGTCCAGCTGCTGTCTCCGCTCTGGATCAGCTGGTGCAGATAAACGGCCTGGTGGGCCCGGTGAAATGAGCCGAGGCCCAGATGGAGCATGACGTGGGTGGTCATTGGAAATTTCCGGATCAATGTCAAAGGTCAAACTGGGTGGGCATCATGACCACGTCGCGGATCGTCATGCCGCGTGGGCGCGTGAGCATGAACAGCACGACCTGGGCCACCTCGGCGGCATCGAGCAGGCTGCCACTGGCCTTGGCTTCGGCCAATTTTTCCGCAGGCCAGTCGGCCAGCAGCGCAGTGATGACCGGCCCCGGCGAAATCGCGCCCATGCGGATGCCGTGCTTGAACACCTGGCGGCGCGTGGTCTGCACAAAGCAGTCGATGGCCCATTTGCTCGACGCATAGACCGGCTCCCAGGGCGTGGGGAAATGCGCAGCGAGTGAGCTGGTGACAATGATGTCGCCCGCGCCGCGCGCGATCATGTGCGGCAGCACGCCGCGCACGTTCTTCATCACCACATTCACGTTCAAGTTGAGCATGCGGTCGATGGCCTCGTCTTGCGCATCCACCAGATCACCGCCCACATACAGACCGGCGTTGGCGTGGAAGATGTCGAGCCGACCGGCCAGCGCCAGGATGCGCTCGGGCATGGCGGCGCATTGCACCGGGTCCAAAAGGTCCAGCACCAGCGGCAGGGCTTTGGCCCCCAGCGTGGCGCAGGCTTTGTCGAGCGCCTTGAGGTCGCGGTCCACCAGCACGACGGTCGCGCCAGCATCGGCCATGGCTTGTGCGCTGGCCAAACCGATGCCCGATGCCGCGCCGGTGACGGCGGCCACCTGGCCGCTCAAAGGAAGTGAGTTGTTCATGGAGTGGTGTGTCTTGAAAATGTCAAAGGCTCAGGTGGCGGTGTTGGCGGAGCGGACCACGCGGCCACTGGCGTCAAACCAGTGCGCGTGCTCAGTGGCCACATCCAGCGTGACCGGACTGCCCGCCACCAGCGGCGTGCGCTCGCTCAGGCGGGCCACCAGCGTGGCCCCTTCGGGGGTGCTCACATAAACCAGGGTTTCGGCGCCCAGAGCCTCGACCAGATCGACTTGGCCGGTGATGGCCCCTTGCCCTACGGAGCGCAGCAACACGTTTTCAGCACGCAAGCCAATGGCACCGCCCGCAGCCCCTGCGGGGGCCAGCTGCTGCACCACGGCGGGCAGTTTTTCCAGCGGCACCACATTCATCTGCGGTGTGCCGATGAACTGCGCCACAAACTGGTTGGCCGGGTGGTCGTACAGCTCCAGCGGTGTGCCCACTTGTTCGATCTGACCGTCGCGCAGCACCACCACGCGGTCGGCCAGGGTCATGGCCTCGACCTGGTCGTGCGTCACATAGATGGTGGTTGCGCCCAGGTCGCGGTGCAGCTTGGCGATCTCGACCCGGGTCTGGCCCCGCAAGGCCGCATCGAGGTTGGACAGCGGCTCGTCAAACAAGAACACTTTGGGCGCGCGCACGATGGCGCGGCCAATCGCCACGCGCTGGCGTTGCCCGCCCGACAGGTCTTTGGGGGTGCGCTGCAGGTAGGCCGTCAGGTTGAGAATTTTGGCGGCGCGCTCGACCTTGTCACGGATGACCGCCGGGTCTTCCTTGGCCAGCTTGAGGGCGAAGCTCATGTTCTCGAACACGCTCATGTGCGGGTACAGCGCGTAGCTCTGGAACACCATGGCCAGGTCGCGTTTGCTCGATGGCTGGTGCGTGATCTCGCGCCCGTCCAGGTTGAGCTGGCCGCCATCGATGTGCTCCAGACCCGCAATCAGGCGCAGCAGCGTGGATTTGCCGCAGCCCGAAGGCCCGACAAACACGACGAACTCGCCTTGCTGGATGTTCAGGTCAATGCCTTTGATGGCGCGGTGGTCACCGAAGAATTTTTCGATGCCTTGAAGTTGCAGGTAAGCCATGGGATGTTCTTTTGAAAAAGGTTTACTTGACGGCGCCAAAGGTCAGGCCTTGCACCAGTTGTTTCTGGCTGAACCAGCCAAAGATGACGATGGGCGCAATGGCCATGAGCGAAGCGGCCGAGAGCTTGGCCCAGAACAGGCCTTCAGGGCTGGAGTAGCTGGCGATCAGCGTGGCCAGCGTGCCGCCGTTGGCGGCAGTGAGGTTGAGCGACCAGAAGGCCTCGTTCCAGCTCAGCACCAGGCACAGCAAGCCGGTGGACGCCAGGCCGCCCATGGCCAGTGGCAACAGCACCATGCGTGCTTCTTGCCACAGGGTGGCGCCGTCCATGCGAGCCGCTTCGAGGATCTCGTGCGGGATGTCCTTGAAATGCGAATACAGCATCCAGACCATGATGGGCAGGTTGCTCAAGGTGAACACGATGATCAGCGCCAGCTGGGTGTCGAGCAACTGGCTCTTTTGCGCCAGCACATAGATCGGCACCAGCGCGCCCACGGCGGGCATCATCTTGGTGGACAGCATCCACATCAGGATGTCTTTGGTGTATTTGCCTTTGATGAAGGCCATCGAGTAAGCCGCAGGCGCGGCGATCATGAGGCCGAGCAAGGTGGACACCACGCTGGTGATGACCGAGTTTTTGGCATAGAGCAAATAGTCGCTGCGCTCTTGCACCTCGTGGAAGTTGTCCAGGGTCGGCGTGAAGAACAGCTCGGGCGGAATGGCAATGGCCTGCAGCTCGGTTTTGAACGCGGTCAGCAGCAGCCAGCCCAGCGGAAAGAACAGCAACAGGGCCACGCCCCAGGCGCCGAGGGTGCGCAGGGCGTAGGCGGGAGTAAAAGTAGTTTGACGTGCCATGGGGGTTTGCTCACTTGTCCAGGTTTTTGCCGACCATGCGGATCATGAAAACGGCGGCGATGTTGGCCAACACCACGGCAAACAGCGCACCGGCCGAAGCCACACCGGCATCAAAATTCAGCAAGGCCTGTTTGAAGATCAAAAAGGCCACGTTGGTGCTCGCGTCACCCGGGCCACCCCCGGTGGTGGTGTAAATCTCGGCAAACACGCTGAGCAAAAAGATGAGTTCGATCATCACCACCACCGCGACCGAGCGGCCCAGGTGGGGGATGTAGAGGTAGCGCAATTGCTGAAGGTAGTTGGCACCGTCCATGCGCGAGGCTTCGAGCTGCTCGCGGTTCATGCTTTGCAGCGCGGTCATGAAAATCAGCGTGGCAAAGGGCAGCCATTGCCACGACACCATGATGATCACGGACAAAAGCGGAAAGTCGGTCAGCCAATCCACCGGCGTGGCACCAAAGAACATCCACACCTGCGCCAGCACGCCATACAGCGGGTTCATCATCATGTTTTTCCACAGCAAGGCGTTGACCGTGGGCATGACAAAGAAGGGGGAAATCAACAGCACCCGCACCAGCCCGCGCCCGGCAAAGGGTTCGTTGATGAGCAAGGCAATCGCCACGCCCAGCACCACGGTGATGGCGATCACGCTGCCCAGCAGCAGCAAGGTGTTGATCACCGCTACTCCAAAGGATGCGTCGGTGATGAAGTATTCAAAGTTTTCCAGACCGACAAAACCGGTCTGGTCGGGCTGCATCAGGTTGAAGCGGATGACGCTGAAATAAATCGTCATCACCAGCGGCACGATCATCCACA
>JACCDR011940541.1_pt1 | contig 32471 bp, 86 predicted proteins | sample 7446431 | NCBI WGS metagenome assembly JACCDR01 (sample SAMN15323443, study PRJNA562643) | freshwater metagenome | isolation source: river surface water | place: USA:Blue River Watershed | collected 2017-08-17
TACCTGGCCTCCTCAAGAAACAAAAAGGTGATAGTTCTCCCACCAGATATGGCTGGAGTGGTAGCCAACCCATCTTTTGTAACCTTCCTTCTTGATAATACTAATTCTATTCTGGTAATAGAAGACGCTGAGAGGGTTATCCTAGATAGAAACGGAACTGGGGGAGACAGCCAGGGAGTAGCCAACATACTAAACCTAACAGACGGTATACTAAGTGACTGTATGTCTATACAGGTTATAGCTACATTCAACACATCTAGAGATAAGATTGATAAGGCTTTGCTAAGAAAGGGCAGACTTATTTCAGAGTGGAAGTTCGGACCCCTTTCCGTAGAGAACTCCAACAAACTTCTTAAGCATGTAGGAAGTACTCATGAGGCAAATAAACCAATGACTCTAACAGAGATATATAATATTGATGAGGAACAATATACCTCACCTGAAGATCGTGGTCCAATTGGATTCACTCGTAGATAACCATTAAAAAAAATGTTATGGCAAACAAAAAAAGTCAACAACAGAAGCTGTTCAGCTACCTACGTAAGAGTGGTAAGATCACAGCAAAACAGGCACTGACCAAGTTCGGAACTAAGAACCTGAGGGCTCGTATCACAGACCTTCGTAATCAAGGTTGGGTAGTAACCTCAGAGCGTAACCCTAAAGACACTAGAACTGTCGTTTACAAAGTGGTTAGTGCAGCCTAATTAAAAAGGAGAGCTTCGGCTCTCCTACTTTAAAGCTTAAAACAAAACAATAATATGAGACTAACAGTAAAGTACCAGTCCGGAGAAATCAGGACCGTAAACCTACACCCATCATTCTTTGGGAGTTGTGAAGTATCCCTGGCTAAAAGAGCCGTTGATTTTGCCCATCAGCATGGGTTTAATCCTTATCGTATAGAAGTCCTCAGAGGCGGGGATCTTATGTATGAAAAAACATATAGGGAGAACAACCCTATACAACTCAAGTCACAAGAAAAGGTTGACGAAAAGCAGATCAAAAAGGATCTGAGAAATGAGTTTAAAAGAGTACCCTTTACAGTAAAATACATTATCTGTGGCTAAGAACTTTAGGATAGTCTGCATAAGCGATACTCATGGGTATCATGATAAGTTAGATCTCCCTGACGGAGATCTTCTTATCCATGCAGGAGATTTTACTTCCGGAGGCACTTCTGAGGAAGTTTTTAAGTTCCTTAAGTGGATTAGGGTAATGTCTAATAGATTTACCTACGGAGCCATTTATATTGCCGGTAATCATGATAGGAGCTATGACGTAAAGTATCTCAATGAATTTGAAGTTCAGCTGGATATAAACAAGAAAGGTGACCTTCCTATATGGCTTAGGTCGGGGATGTCCGTATATAGTAGCAGACATTTGCACTATCTCAATAATAGCGGCCTAGACATTGATGGACTCAAGGTGTGGGGATCTCCTATCACTCCTTGGTACGATGGCGATTTCTGGGCTTTTAATGCACATAAGGGGGGAGATATTAGTAGATACTGGGAAATGATACCCGAGGACACAGACGTTCTTATAACCCACGGACCTCCTGCCAGGATATTAGATTATTTTAATAGAGATAGGGTGCATGCTGGATGCTACGATCTTAGGAATAAAGTGGAAAGGATAAAGCCTAAACTCCACGTATTTGGTCATATACATGACGGGTATGGCGTTGTAAAGGAAGGTGGAGTTATTTATGTAAACGCTTCTATTGTAGACGCACAATACACCGTAAGAAATAAACCACTAGTAATAAACATTCAAATATAGATATATGAATCTCATAGGCGTAAACGGTTATATAGGATCCGGAAAGGACACTGTAGGTAAAGCATTAAATTACCTATCAATAGGATTGGATAAAGAAAAAATTAAGTTCGAAGATTGGGATGGTAAGTTTTGGGTTTCTCCCGGATACGATCACGGTAAAAATATTTGGCAAATAAAGAAGTTTGCCGGAAAGTTAAAACAGGTAGCCTCCATTATGACAGGAATACCTGAGCATAATTTCGAAGACCAGGATTTTAAAAGGACTTACCTGGGATCTGAGTGGGACTACAGCCGCCCCCTATATAGGGACCACATGCTTCAGGAGAATAAATACTGGGAGGATGTTCAAATGACAGTAAGAGAGTTTTTACAAAAACTAGGTACAGAAGCTGTTAGAGAGGGGCTTCACACTAATGCCTGGGTTAATGCCTTATTCTCTGATTATATTCCCCATAAGAAAGAGGATGGGTTTAGCAGATCAATTAAGAGTGAAGAGGGCATCCCTTATGATTACGAATATGAGGTGGAATACCCAAAATGGGTTATAACCGATACCAGATTCCCTAACGAAGCTAAAGCTATTAAAGATAGGGGTGGTATAGTTATTAGAGTTAACAGACCGGTACACGCTCTATCTCAAGATAATAAATGTACTGTACTTCATCCATCTGAAGTATCTCTGGACAATTGGGAGTTTGACTACGTTATACAAAACAAAGGAACTGTAGAAGATCTCGTAGAAGAAGTTAGAAAAATGATGGATCATTTTAGCATTTAAAATAAACTGGCGAGACACCGGCAAAAGGCGTCTCCTACTATATATACTCCATATTTATACATGATACTCGCCACTTATGCCACTAGATAATAAATCCATAGTTGAGGATATAATAAAAGAGCTTAAGTCATTAAAAGATCTGTACCCCTATTCCAAGAATAACAATACTTACAATTCTATAATAGACTTGTGTATAGCTGCAGTAGAGAGGGTGGCGATCAAGCAATCAGACAAACAACATAAATAAAAAACATGGCTAAAAAACTTAGTAAAGAAGAGATCCAGGATAGAAATTCCAAGATCAGAGAATACCTTATTGCTAATCCGGACAAGTTAAAAAACTCCTACGATGAAACAGCCAAGCTGTTTGATGTTACCTCAGAAGTAGTAAGGCACATATGCAGAAAGGTTAGATCATTAGTTGGGGGAGATGAAGAGCCTCAAGAATTTAAGATCACAGAACAGATTCTTATAAGGAGAGAGAACGCTCAAATAAAGGCTCTTAAAGGGCAGTTAGAACAGGCTATAAAGGACTACTCCCAGTTATCAGATGCATACGATTTGGCACTTAGCCTGAAGAGCCAGGACGTATCTAATGTAATACCCTCCGTTCCATTACCGAGTAAAGGAAAGCAAGAAGCTACCGCTATAATCCAAGTAAGTGATGGTCACTTTGGTAAGGTGGTTATACCATCTACCGTAAATGGATTAAACGAGTATAACCCGGACATAGCCAGAAAAAGAATGGACAAGTGTGCGGAAAATACTATGAAGCTCATTCGCAAAGAGAGAAACGATGTGGCTATAAACAATCTGGTTCTAATCTTAGGAGGAGACTTCCTTGAGAATAGTCAACTGCATCACCACAGCGAAATGACGACGGCACTGTCTCCTATGGAGGAAACCTTATTCGCCAGGGAGCTTTTGAATAAGTATATGAAGTCTATCCTAGAGTACGGAGACTTTAAATCCGTTTCTGTGGCCTGTGTTCGTGGTAATCACAGCAGAATAACACATCGTATGGTGGCCTCTGTGGATTACAGAATGAATTACGAAACCATCTTATATAACATCCTCAAAGACGATTTCAAGTCTAACAACATACACTGGACTATTCCTGATTCGGAAGTAGCTGAGGTAGAGGTTTATGATAAGATGATCAGAGTTATCCATGGACACCAGATCAAATTCCAGGGAGGTGTGGGAGGCCTAACTATCCCTCTGAACAAATACATAATGCGTATGGATCAGATTAACAAAGCCTACTACAACTTCATTCACCACTACCACAGCCTGTCCTATCCAACCACCAGGACTACGGTAAACGGCAGTATAGTTGGGTATGATCCTTACGCCATGTCTATAGGATGTTCTTATGAACCACCTATGCAGTCATTTCAACTTCTGGATTCCAAAAGAGGAATGACCATAAAAGCCCCCATATTTTTGGACTAATATACCTAGATCCTGTTAAAAATAAGTAGGTACCATCTTTTATAGGTGGTACCTATTCACATTTATTTACAAGATTAAGTATCACCGCACTGCGTGTACTAAGAATACCAACAATCATAAAACGCCCAATATCACCGGATCTATAGAAATCGTGGGCCAGACCGTACCACCTTAAATTTAATTCTACTTTATCCATATATTTATATTTGAAAATTTGTTGTATACCTATCTACTTTTTTATGAAAATACCACTTTTTAAATCGAAACCATTTTTTAAAGAACAAAAGATTTTTTCAGAAACAAATGGCAGGATTACTAACAATAGTAAAGTGGATAAAACACTTGTTTATGCGTCCTGATGATATTAGATATCCGGTAGGCAGTTACATATCCGTCAACGGAGTAACTGTAGGAAAGATAACCTCAGTATCAGAATACGAAGTTACCGTTGTATATAAGAATGGTGTTTCTGAAAAAGTGTTCTGGCATATGGTCTATCCTATAAACCTAAGCCCTGAAATAATGCAGGACCTAGGTTTTAAGGAAGATAGTAAAAAGGAACAAGAGCTACATATAGAGTACGTATATAGTATACAAATAAACGGAAGGGTATACAAGTGTAAAGGGTTCCTGGTAGATAAGAAGTACATGTGGAACTTCCAATCAATGACAGTAAGGTACCTACACCATATGCAGATGTTACTTTGGATAGTGGATCCTAAGAAAGAGTTTAGGTTGTCTTAAAGAAGTACGACCTGTCAAAAAGATTACACATTACCTCATACATATCTTCACCACTCTTTATGCAGAAGGTGTTATTCTTTATGAAACCTAATCGGAAAAACAACCGGATTAAGTGTACGTATTGATGCTTTAATCCTCCGCCCCAATTAGCCCCATTTGTAGCTGTAGTCTCTATATCTATAATAGGATCCTTTCTGTGTATAAAATATAGACACATAGCCCTGAAGTGAACATCTTGAGACATGGACAATGCTTTAGGCATAGACCTTTTACCGAAGCACTTAGCTGTTAGATTATAATATGAACCATAAGGCCACTCATAAGTGAATACGCTATATGGCATATACACCCTAACCTTAACACATATATCTTTATATGAAGGGCCTTCCATCCTTCTTATCTGATGCCTACCATAATATCCGTTATCATCTAAGATAGTAGACAGATCCTTTACATCGGATGGAAACTTACTCTCTACCAGGTCGTTAATGGATACCCTAAATAAATCGCTCTTAGAATCAGGGTCGCCATCACCAATGTCAATTTGGTGATATAACAATGGATCGTAGTAATATTCCTGAAACGTCAATTGCATTAGATCTTTCGTAATCATCGAGTATAGTTTTAATTTTAGATGTTTTAATGTATTCTTCCTTTTCTAAAAAGTATCTGTAGCACACCTCTATAAGGGTTTTTACGTCCCTAGACTGTTCTTCAGAATTAGAAATGTGATCAAAACTTGATCCCAAAATTAAAACATCTTGGTATATACTCAACATAGTATCCTCTATATTACCATAAGCTTTTTCTAAATTTTCTAAGTACTCTAAATAAATTTCATCTTCTATTAAATTACTAGGCATAGACAATTGATTTTAAGTGAACACAATAGGCGGAAGTCCCCCATTACTTACAATCTCAGATACATTCTTATACACAGAGTAGTAGTATCTAAATTGAGTCAACTCTTCTTCACTCATTTTGAAGTTTCTATCTGCTACTAATCTTAGGACTCTTAATGCTTTTACAAGCATTAAATCTTTGAACTCTTGATAGGACCTATCACCTTTATGGTTGTTACATTGTCGGCAACAAAACACTTTGTTTTTAACAAGAGTATTACCCTTAGATACCGGGTCTATATGATCCCGGGTAATATACTCAAAAGGGATGGGCTCCTTGCAATACATACAGCAAGAGCCTTGTTGCCGGTATTGATCTTCCAGTACTTGATTTTTCTTTCTCTTTGTCATTCTACATCTTCTACATTAAATCCACTATCTACTAAAAGCTGTAAGGCTTGGGCTGGCAAACTAAAGACGCCATCATAATCCGTAACCTTGTTACCATCAAACCACAACCCAATTACCAATTCATCGGAATCACTCTCATCATCCAACATATAATATTCCCATATAATCTGTCCCTCGTCCTGTTCTTTATATAAAGACATGGTATTGTTAGCTCTGCCTATAGCCTGGGGCTCTGGAGAGCTAGAAAATTCCATATACAAATCATCTTCGAAGTTTACCTTAGCTATTAATTCCATATCAATTTTTGTTTTTTACATTCATAAAAAGAGCCTTTCTTAACTTTTCCATAGCATTATCATAGGCTTTGATAAAAGCATCATGCTTTTTTTTAGGCATGAAGTCATAGTAGTCCATATCATTTTCCATCTGAGAGGCGGTAGATATCAAGGCATCTAACTCCGACTCTGTCAAAGATACTAATATTTCTTTTCTCATTTACTTCACTTTATTCTTTTTACTATATCCGGTTATACCCATCTTCTTAAGAGAAGACAAAGCTTTAGCAGCATCAGATCCAGCAGCTTGTGTACCATGCAAAAGTAAAGCAAAGCTACCGCTATCTCCATATGCATGAGAATCATCGTGGTCTATTTCCAGGCCCATAGAATTAGCTTGTTCCTCACTATACACCACTAGTGCTTTCTTTAGTCCTTCCTGGTCTATAATAGAATCATCCTTACCTCCCACTGAGCTGGTTAACTTCATGTTGTCAGGTATAGAACTTATCCTGTTTACCCAGTATCTAACACTTTTAGTATAAGCATAGAATACCACATTCGGATTAAGATTAGCCACTTTAATCCAAGCATCAAAGTAGGACTGGTTAAAGAAGTCCCCACTTACGTGTATACGTATCTTCTCTGCCTTTTTGGGCATAGATTCCTGTATAAGATCTACCATGTCCTCTACAGTCTTCTTAGACTTAAGAAGATCATAATTGTGCCACCTTTGCTTCCTGACTGTTGGGTATGTAGCCTCTGCAGATGCAGCAAAACACCTGAACGTTTGGTGGTCACCATCCGTTATCTTACCTGTATTCCTATCAGCTGATGCCTTGCATTCATATGCAAAAGGACAAGAGTGTCCTGCAGGTAAAGAAAACGTGTATATGCTTTTGTCTAATTTAGAATTACCCTTACCAAATTTTAGTTTCTCCATTTGTTGTTTATTTTAATATTCTGATTTCAGATCCTTTTTGGAAAAAATCTCAACAACCCTTCCATCTTTATAAAAAATTCTACAATCTGGAATAGTCCACCCATAGGAGTCTGACATAAACTGGCAGTACTCTTCTATGTTTTCGAAGTAAACGTTACCGGTAAACTCACTAGCAGAGAACCTTTTTACCCACTCTGGTTTTTTGACTATCTTGTATTTTCCGTAAAAGTCAAACCACCTCTTCTCTGCTTCAGGATAAAACTCATAAACTCCTACCGGGTAACCTTCTTCTTTCCAACGATCAAGGTCTATCAAATCTGCACTGGGATACCACCTATCTCCACAACAGGGACAGTCTATCCCCTCCTCACACCCATCCCAATAGCAACCAAGATCTTCTGCTATTTTCGTAGCTGTGTAAGAATCTTTTGCCTCTATTACCAACCTGCTACATAACTTGTCGTCTACCACAAATGACCCACCAGAATTGTTCTGTTTAAATTCATAAAAATTTGCCATGTTAAATCTCTTTTATGACCTTCATCTTTTGAGAAAGAACCCAAGTTCCTCCTTGAGATTCTGGCCTGTTATAAAAAGTATAATCATCTATCTCTACCTCTACCCAAACTCTGTTCAATGTCGAAAGGTGTGGTGCTACTGGTTTTAGTGTACAGTGCCAACCCTTCCTGTATGCAAATCCTTTTGTTGGATGTGATTCCGCTTCTAACCAAACTCCTATAGGTATTCGACTCTTTTTGTTTATGAATAAGGGAGATAGGGTTCCGTCTTTCATTTTTCTAAATAGCTTATAAGCTTTCATCTGTAATTTGTTTTTGCTGCTGTTAAAATCAACTTAGATAAGTTTATAGCTTCCTCCTTAGTAGATACATCTGCCACACACTCTACACCCCCTTCTATTCTATGTAAATACACACTCCAGAACATAGCATACTTCTCTTCCACAACCTCACAAAATCCATTATCGTCTTCCCATATAGGATGAACTTCTACGTCGTCCCAAAGAAAGTCTACGTCTGTCTGATAAAAATAATATTGCATTTACTTGTTTTTTGGGTTAAATAATTCTGTTTCCATTTCATCATAAATCACACCATCCTCAATCCAACAAGGGATTACATAATCATCCGGCATAAAATCTATATCCTCATACCCCCTAAGTCCTTGGTGAAAGTCTTGAACTTGTTGAGTAACTACTTCAAGCCAATTATCCAGGTGATACTTTTGGGCTTCCTCTTCGGTTTTGAACAACACCGGAAATCTTTTCTCAATCCCATCAGGAGTTGATGTGATCTCCCACCAGGAAGGTATATTATCCTCCCCTACTATAGTAAACATTTCTTCTGTATTCATAGTATTATTTATATATTGTGATTAAATAATTATCACCAAAAACAGAACTGATGGTGTCTCTAAAAACTATATAGGATATCCTCAGTTCAAGGAATGTCAGTGGACATTTTATATTACCTATATTAGAATATTCTTTTGAAATTAGTGTGGATGATATCTTTAATGTCTTCATGTTAAGCATCTTTATCCATATCAAACACTACAGACTCTTCAATACCAAGGGAGTCTACAGCATAGTCTTGCATGTAATCTATCATGTTAATAATACCAGATAGAGAAATATAGTACTCCGTATTTTCTGTTGTATCCCTTAGCTCCAGTAGATGACCCTTCTGTATCTTTAGAAGTTCCCAACTTATCTTGGATAGAAATTCCCTAGTAGTCATTGTGATATTTTTTTTGTAAAAAAAAAGTGGGAGGCTATTACCTCCCACCACACTTTTATTTAAGCATACTTTTCAGTTCGGATTTTATTCTCCTGGCCGCATCTCCTCTAAAGGTATTAGCATTAGCCAAGAAGTACCTAACTACACTTTCCGCAGTATCCATAATAAACATGTCTTCTATACTCCTAAGAGTAGACATAGCTTCTATATAAGGAACAGCTCCGAAGTAAGGATTTTTCCACTCCTTCTTTATTTCTAAAGCTATTTCATACAAAGGTCTTTTCATAACTTATAATTTTAATCAGTTAAAAAATCAAAGACTTGTTCCATTTCACTTATGGTGAGACGATGAGAATCCCAATCATGTTCTGAGTAGGTCTGTTTTTCATAATTCTGCAACGCTCCCAAAAGATCTGCGTAGGCACATTTTATTGCCAATATTTGCTCCTCAGTCATTTTTATATACTATTCGTAAACTGTGATTGTTTTTTCTTTTGGTCTAACATTAGAACAAGAATCCCAACCGTCATAGAAGTCTACTCCATCATAACTAGAGTAATAACCATCCACCCTAATATAAACATCATGATCCCTAAAGTAGAAAACTCTGTACCAAGTACTTCCCATGTCTTCTCCACCATACTCTTCTACCACATCTATCGCACCAAGTTCTAGTTCATCTTTATCAAAATCTACATAAGCAAATTCACTAACAGTTTCAATTTTAGACTTAATTACGTCCATGATTTCATTGTAATTCATAGTTTGTTTTTTTTTAGATTGTTTCGAAAACTTTTACTGTTTTAGTTGTTGGATAGACAAATTGTACAGACCTCACAAAACTACCGTATCCGTAGGAATCTGTAAAATAAGTTATCTTAATGTATGGATCCTCATCACTAGATCCTACAATTTTGTAGATAATGTCGTACACATTCTCTTCCCCCTGTACGCCATCTCCATAGGAGTCATCAACCCCGTTTCTAATTTCTACCCTTTCTACAAGTTTTAGATTGGGGTTGGAACTCGCATTGTCCAAATTAGTCAGCGCTTCATTTAGCTTTTTGTAATCCATGGTTTATTGTTTTTAAGTAATCAAATTTAGGTTTGTGTAAATGTTTGAAATTTTCTATTATAAACACAGCTTCCCATAAAGGAGCGTGGTTGAGTATAAACTTCTTAAGCATCTTATCATAAGCATGCATGTATCCCAAAGAACTGTATCTTTCATATGCCATTACCATAACTTCCTCCGTAACAAGATCACACTTCTCTGAGTAAGACAGGGAGTTGAATTTGTCTTCGGATACATCCACCTCTGCCCCATCCTTAAGAACTTTTTTATATGTCGGGTAATCCTTCAACAGAGTATGAATATAATCATGATCGTGTTCACAAGATACTGCATTGTCAAAGAAATCTTCTGCAGACATATCCAACACACTCCTACGGTTCTTACCGTGGTAGCTATTCCAAAATCTATAAAATTCATAAAACAACTCTGGAATAATCCTACAACCCTTAGACACTAAGAATTGAACATCAAACATGTGCTTAGACCAGTTTATATCCCAACCAACTAGGTGACTAGCCTTTAATGTACATAAGGTGTTCGGATCTGCCACACCCTCGGCATTACCAATTACAGGATTGTAGAGAAGCTCAAACCCCTTTGTATCATTGATAACTTTGTAGTTTACAGCATAATCCTCATCCTTAGGTTCCCTGGGAAAGTCAGGGAAGTGGTATCTTATAGCTTTGCTTCCTATTAGTAACATCTTTTATTTCTTATTTTTATTTAGTACTACCAAAACAATAGGGTAACGTATCCAACTTACCGCTGAATAGAACCGGTTTATCTGTTCATAAGCATCAAGGCTTAATTCGGTTCGTATCATACTAATGTTATAAATTGCTTGCATATGAATCTTTTAATATTGATTCGTAGATGAGGAGTCTTATTTGATTATCCAAACTAACTACATGGTGTAAGAAAATGTAAGCACATGGATATATCCACTTATCCCCCATAGTAGAATCTTTTATTTGTATCTCTCCTAAAGGTGTCATGGTAATATTCTTACTCTTAATACAATTAAGTTGTGTATTCCAGCTATGTTAAATGATCTAAAATAATCAGTCATATAAGATAACAACATTCCTTCTTTTTCGAAGAAATTTGAATCTAGGTATGTTATGTACGGTATCTCTTTCATTTTGAAATTTTAAAAGTCTAATACAAATTTAGTACTCCTGGTCTGCAGAGATCCACTAAGAGGATCTGTTAAACAAACACTACGGTTACAAGTACATTTACAACAGATTTCCTTAGCACAATCGTCTTTCATGAATAGATCTAAACTATCTTCTTGATTCTCGTATAGCCTCCCATCCATGTACCAAGCGGTTGGCTTTCCATCTACCCAACCTATAACACGATTCTCAAAATCAACGGAAGAATTACATGCAGCGATTGTTGCTTGTTTACCGCCCCTGGTAATAACAGGCATTCCTTTTAGTGCATCTACTACGTTAAACTTTTTCATTTTGTTATTTTTTTATTCACTTAAATACTTAAATGCAAGAACATACTTTTCCATTCTATCAAAATCCTTTTTTCTAACATCTTTTATCCTGGTTAGTTTAGAATTATGTTCTAGATCTGCCATCTTAATAGCTCTGGCTATTGGGTTCGGATATAGTTGTTTGATATAATCCATATAGGTTTGACTAGGTAAGTGAGTCAACATATATAGTATATCCCTCACCTCAGAAGAGAATCCTTCTTTCTCTAGGAATATCATATTATACCCCTCTTCTGAACAGTCCTCAACTAAGTCATGAAGTACAGCACAAATCATGGCTGTTTCTCCTAGGTGTTTCACCTTATGCATTACGTATAAACAATGAAGGATATAAGGTTTTCCCCCCTTGTCTGTTTTATTTTCAAAAGCTTTTGCTGCTATTGATATTGCCTTTGCTAACATACGTTATTGTTTTTTCTTTAGTTTATTAATAGATTCCAACATATGATTCCTTATCTTTATCTTAGTTCTTATTATATTAGCCTCTATAGATCTTTTTGGAACAGATTCCAAATCTTTTTCTAAAGACTTTATAATAGACTTTAAATCCTTAATTTCTATATCAATACTTCTTTTTGGTATTTTGATAGCCATGACTATAGTGTATTACTGTTTCATACTACTTATATTTTTTTTATAAGACGCTCCCCATATATCATCATCATCATCTCTAAAGTTGCATTTCATTAGAAACCTAAAATAGAGATCGAATTTGGTGGTTCTTCTAGTTGTTTGGAGAGTTACGAATAATCTATCCACACTCAATCCTTTCATAGCTATCAGTCTATTTTAAGTTCTGAAAAATCAAACTGGGTGTAAGACTCAAGGCTGCTAATTATTTTTGGGATCTTATCATAACGTTCAAGAGATATACAATCGTGATATTCTTGCATACACATCCAAACTTCGTTTGGTATGTCTTGTGAGATAGCCTCCCCGGTTAAGAACTGATTAGGACTATACTCATTACGAAGATCATCAAAACCTCCAACAAAATCCTGCCAAATTCCGGGCATCATATGCACACCTACAGCACATTTTTTTCCATCTTTAGTTAGATAACAGCACTTACCACCGCCAGATACGTAGGGTTCAAAAGCACAATTTTCCCTGTCTATTTTATAGGGAAGTAGTGTATTCAAAATAAATTCCTTTGTCATATATTTAATTTTGATTTTCTTCGTCTTTCTTTATGTGGTTTAGAATCGACCAATACAATCCCATCGTTAGTCCTATTCCTGCAACTAATATTCCGATACTTCCTACAACTATCACCACAGCACCGGGGTATAGTCTTACGAGTATCATGAACAAAGCCAGTCCTAATAATACTAACGCTGTATAAAATCCGGCTCTTATTTCTTTTTTCATGGTGTTTTATTTAATCATTTAATCTTACATCATCCTCCAATATCCACGAGAACGGAGGTCTACCGTTATGATGACAACCTGGCATATCTAAAGTTATTCCATATTCGTAGGTATCTTTCTTAGGAGTACCTGATGCTTTAATTGCTGATATCCATCCGATTACTTTGTTTGAGAAACCCATTCCTGTTGCTTCATCTCTAGTTTGAATCATACAGGTAACTTCCTGACCTATCTTATATATTGGCTGGTCAGATAGCCGTCGATGTGGTTCTTTTTTCATAATATTAATTTATATTGAGTTATCTTTAAATTCCGATAAAACACCTATATGTCCATACTTAAAGTACCTGTACCACCAAAGCCAAGGGTAGTAAACCAACCACCCTATAGTTATAGCAAATAATCCTCTTTTATCCATATCTATATCTCCAAATAACATAGTCATGACTAGAGCAGTTATGCCTATAACAAAACCTGCACACCCCATTACTCCAAATATTACTGCTTGTAATAGCCAAGAAAACAGGGCCAGAGGTAGTAGAACAAATCTTAAAATTGGATTTTTTATTATCATATCTTTATATTATTTAGATTTAATTATTACTCCGTTTGGATAAAAATTTCTTAGTTGTGGTTGGGAATAATCATGTATAAAATCTACATTCTCCCAACTTTCTTCAACTGGAAGAATTATTGCTGAGGATAGGATTTCTTTACAGACTTCTATTTTAGCTTCACATTTTATAATATAAGAGTCATTTCCTTGAATACTTGGGTTACTTAACTTTTCAAGTTCAGCAATCTTAGCTTCAATCTCTTGTTTACCCCCTTGAGTTAGATATATTCCTTTCATAGTGTATTATTTTCTTTCATCTGGTTCACCACAATATATACAACAATCCTCATCATATTTCCCATCTGGTTGTACATAATCACAGTAACCTGTTGGAGAATCCTCACACTCCCACCCACTACTTTCATTAATAAGAGCACTCCGCCTAACACCGTGTAGTTGGTAATAACCGGAAACTATGTTCAAATAATTTGCTTGCTCTGCTGTTAGGTTCTCAAACCTAATATGTCTACCGTGAAATGGTACATCCACCGTAACTCTATCTCCTATTGATATTTTTTTACAAGGGTTTTCTTCCGCTTCTTTCATAGTAATTTTAGTATTTTAATTTTACCGTTTGTTAATTCAGGCCGTTTTCCAGAAGGTCTTAAAACAAACTCTCCACCCTCTAAGTGGTCTTCATAACATTGTTCCATTTCAATCTCCACTTCCCAAGATTTAGGTTGAGATAGAAATTTGATATATTCTGACATTAGAAACTCCGTTCTTATCGGTTTACTATTTCTGTAAAAATCTCCCACATGATACCAACCGCCCTTTCCCCTTCTCCAATTATCATTTAACCACAAAACAAATCCTTGCATATCATCCAAAGTAAATCTTCTATCAGATAGAAGTTCTTGTGCTTTTTGGAAACCTGCTGCATAAGTTTTTTCATGCAGTTTTTGCCATGTAGTTCTTTCATAACTTAAAGAATAATTTCTATCGAGATAAGACATTGCTTCTTTCTCAATATCAAACCATCCAATCTTTTTCTGTTCTTCTTCTTTTAAAGCAGAGAAATCTATTTGGTCTTGTTGGGCTATTACTTTTAAACAATTATCATAATAACCTATTTGCATACTTCTTTCAAAAATAGGATTTAAACTTTCCTTGTCAGATGTATCAAAATATTTATCACCTATCTTAGGAACTTCATCAGAAGTAACAATAAATCCTTCTGGTAGTTCATGTAATGTTGTTTTCATTTGAAGTAAGTTAAGTATAGTAAAATAATGAAAATACAAACCATAAAGGAGGCGAACAAGTGGTATAACTCAACCCATTGTGCTATTACTGCCTCTTCAAAAGTTGTTTTTTGTTTACTAAAATACCTCTTAAAGTATTTAAACATTCCATATACAGGAATCCACTCATACCATCTTGGTTTCATAGTTTATTCTCATTGTAAAGTTTAGCAAAATCAGATATAGCCATGAAGACAGCTTCTTTCTTAGATTCATTATTATAGTAATCAGAACTATAATTAGTAATATAACTACTGTCTACTATATCCCTAACTTTATCATTCTGGATTTTTATTATATGTTGAATCCAATTCCTACTAACTGTGGGAGTAGATTTTATAGAAACAATGAATTCTTTTTTGTACTCAATAAACTCAATAGCTTCCATCAACCAGTTCCAGTCTGAGTGAAAACACAACTGCTCCTCATGGTGCCTTTTACTTAAACTATAAGTTATGTTGTTCCACAATTCCTTTTTAAATACAAATCGGAACGTATCTTCTTCGTAATCTGCAAGCATCAAAGCTATTTGCTTATTACGTTCTTGTATTTCTTGTTGTGTCATATTGATGAATTTTTTCTTTTAAATAACTAACAGCATCTATTCCACTATCGTAAACTCTCATAATATCAATATCAGACACTCTTTTATCAATTAAATGGCGATTTTCAGTTAGGTATTTTAAATTTTTATCCATTCGAGTGTCTAAATACCTAATTTCACTATTTAAGGATTCAATAATTGAACTCATATCAAATTATTTAAAACGTAATCAAATGCTGCACTATATGTTTCTTGTGGTGAGTTGTATCCTGAAAATGTCATTACACCAACAATACTTTCATAATAATTACCTTCACCTTTAATTTTATGTTCAAGTACACCAATCCAAATACCATGATTAATCCTTAACCATTCAATTACTTGCCATTGTTCAGGTGCTTCACATAGAAACCAAGACTTATTACTAGAATCATATTTACTACTGTTTAAAAAGAAACCTGTAGACTGGAGATGTGTTTCCCCCTTCTTCCAACCAAATGGACCACCGTACCCATCTTGAATATCTTTTTTAGAAGTAAGAGCGTGTTCATAATAGTGTTCACAACCTATTCCAAAACCTTTTTCTTTAAGTAACTTAGCTTGTTCAAAGGTTACATATGTTGGTTTAATTTCCATTAGTGATAGTATTTAATTGTGCCACAATATTTACAAACTTCATGATTGAGATTTTCAGGCACATATCCTTCATAACCTGGACATCCTCTAATGATAAATGGATAAGCATCTTTAGAATATTTTTTAGGAGGTTCTTGTTGCATTGCTTTTCTAACCTCCTCTTCTTGTTTTTTAGTCTGTGCCATAACTATTTGATTTTATCAAGTGGATAAGCATTTAGGATAGAATCTTTATTTACTGATATTTTGTAACCAGTACAAGGATCTCCAGCATAATCAGTATCTATAAAGTCATAACCTGCCGAACCTCCAAAACCAATATCATTTGAGATGCTATCCCATTTAGCATTTTCACTAGCTTTTTTCAAAGCAGCTTCTACATGAAGTTTAGCAAATTCAATCATTAGTTCTTTTACATCACAAACAGGAATACAAGTATTATAATCCATTAACTTAGGATATTGAACTTTTTTCAATATTAAATCATGTACTGTTGGTATATTATTTTCCATAACTATTTTATTTTATCAAGTGGATAAGCTTCGTCAATTAAAGTGTTACCTGTTTGTTCTAGCCTAAAATCATCTGTAAGGTACAAACCAAAAGTATCCTCCAATGCTTCTTCTAGTTGTTCTTTAATAGCTTTTCTTTGGGCTTCACAATGAAGTTTAGCAAATTCAATTAAAGCTTTTTCTACATTACCCATTGTAGTAGATAGAATCATATCTCCATCAGACACTTCGTATTTTGACAAAATTTCCGATGCTGTTGGTATATTACTATTCATACTTTATATTTAATTTGTTATTGTATTTCAATCCACTTATAAGTTTTAAAAAGTTTACCTTCTTCGATTTGTTTTTCCTTTTTTATCACTTTAAAGTAACGCTCAGCAGGACTGTACCCATAATCAGTTCTTACTTCATAAGGCTTATAGTCGGAATGGTGAAGATCAATGATTGTATGTGGTTCATCAGGAAATCCAGATGTGTTTAGTCCCTCCACATACTTACTTATAAACTCAATATCATGCAGTATGAATTCATCATTACTGTCTACTCTTCCTCTAACAATAGGATATACCTTATCTCCTACTTGCAGGTTTTCATTAGATAGGGTGTACCTAATGTTATCATGCATTGTTTCAACTTTCATAATGTTCATTTATAAAAATTTGAAATAGTTCTTCTGTTGTTTTAACCTTATGTACAATCATAGCTTCATAAAGTTGCTTACTGTAACCATGTATCTTAGTGTTCGCAATCCACTCAGCAAACTTAACAGCTATATCAGTAGTTATTTCTGCTGCATCTCTATAATCATGATTGTCAAAGTGCTTTTGTTCAAGTTTGTTCATAACTAAGGTTTTAATCTTTCAGCAACAACTTTAAGGTTTTCAATTAGTTCAAGAACCTCTTCATATCTTAAAACTGCCGTATTTCTGTACTGTAAATTTAAATCCAAATAACAAACTCTTAAATCTTCAGATTTATCTTGGTCTTTTTCTCTCCAAGATATTATTATTTCACCTGAAGCAAACATTAAATCATCGCATGAACTTTTTAGTTTTTTACCATAACCTTGTGGATACTTACTCATAACTTCTTAAGTATTAAATAGTTTTTATTTACATCTAATTCATTAGCTTGAATTAGTGAGTGTAGAGACTCTTTTGCTGACCAACCAATCATGTATTTTGAGTAAATAAAATTATAATAATGATTTCCTGTATTATCCTTCATTATACCTACAATATTTTGAGCTTGTTCTTCTGTAATATCTTTTGTTGTAGAGATTAATTGTACAGAAAAATCAAATATTAAAGAGTTGGGTTTATTGATAATATTATGTGCAATTTGTTCTGGTTTACAATCATCAGGCACTTCTACAAATAAGTAATTACCAGAAGGAAGATTTATTTCTTTCATAATATTTTGATTAAAAGCCAAAGAATTAAAGCAATAGGAATTGATATTCTTAGTAAATCACCAAGTAAATCAGATTGACCTATAGTAAACCAATCTTTTATAAATTTTTTCATATTCCTATTTCTTTTAAATATTTAGGTAATTGAGATGTTATCGTTTCTTTGTCTACTCCTTTTGCATGAATTACTCCCCAATCAATTTTAGTATTCTCAACAATTCTATTAGTATAATCTTCTAATAGTTGTTTAAGCTGCTCAGGTGTTAGTATATAAGCTTCTTGTTTAAAAAGATTACAAACATACTCTCCTTCAGAATTCATGAGTGTCATATCATTTTCATTCCACTCTCCATGCATTCTTGTAAATATTTCTTCTGTTTGTAGTTTCATTTCTCTTTATTTAAAAGGTTTTCAATGTATTCTTGTTCATCAGGAGCATTAAAATAATTATTTTGATTTTCATAATTTTCTCCTGCTTTAAAAGCATCAGATAATAGTTGTTTAAGTTCTTCTGGAGTGAATATATATGCTTCTTTTTTTAGCAGTTGTTGATTAAGTTTATTTGTAATTCTTTCAATATGATGGTGATGAATATACCCAATTATTCCACCTTGTTCTTCATCAATAAGACAATCAAGTTGACCGTTATCTACCCAATTTTGTAAATCAGGCTTATTACACTCTTCATCTACTTCTTGTGTAGTAAATAAAGATTCTTCTAATATTTCAGTAGGTATATAAATTGTTTGTTTATTCATAACTTATTCATTTACATATTTACCACAAGGAGAACCATCAAGGAAAGTGTATAATTCAAAAAGTTGCATATAATTAGTTACCCAACTAATTCCTCCTAGAAACATTCCATCTCTAAAAGAACAAGTTATTATTCTAATTGTACCACCTTCTTTAGCTTTTACAACTTTACCAATCAACTGTTCTGCATCAGAGAAATCAAAAGGTACTAATTCGGGTTGTGGTTTGATTCTGTATTCTACATCAGAAGCTGTAGACCATCTAGGAGCATTAGTAGTTATAAGTTTCCAATCAAGCCAATTCAATGTACGCATATCAAATTGCCTCACTTCAATTTCGGCACCATCAGCCCAAGCTTTTATTTCTTTGTGCCATTTGTGTTGTTTTTTCATAATTTACCTTATTATTTTTTATCGTAAATACCCTCATACAATTTACCATCCTCATCACAATGTATCATAGCAATCTTAACTTCTTCTCCACAGGTGTCACATTTACAATACAGTTCAACGTGCATCCTTCTAATCCCATCAACAACACCTTTATTTGTTTTGTTATATACGTAAGGTTCAGAACCGGCATATCCGGTAAAAGTATGTGTATGAAAAAGGTTTTTATTTTTTCTTAATGTTTTATTCATAACTAATAATATTAAATTGTTGATTTATTTCAATTACTGAAATAGAGTTTATTTGTTGAAATATTTGTTCCATCTCATTATTAAAATAATAACCATCATACTCTAAAACTCCTGCTCTTGCTAACACAATAGCTCTATGAATATCTTTTTGAGTGTATTGGTTTGCATTTTTATTCCAACAAGTTTCCCATAAACTAATAACAGGTATTCCTTTAAGTTTAGGTTGTGATTGAGCCACTACTTTATCACCATGAGGCATAAAATATTCTGTGACTCTGTAAAAGACTTGACGAGGTGTTGGTGTATTTGGATTGTATGACCAATCAGACCACTCCTTTACTCCGTCTTTATTGACCCAATAAATAACCCCATCAACTTCTATAGGTTGATAGGTTTCATCTCCTTGTTTAAGGATTGTATTTTTAGTTATCTGTTTCATAGCTTTATGTCTAGTTCTTCGCCTGTTAAAGCGAAGTATAGGTTTTGCAACTGATGCAAGTATTTGATTTGCAAGTTTGGGGCAATTGTATGAAATACAAAATAATCATCAAATGCAATTAATTCAAAGTGGCAATTGATATTAACATGGTATGTCTCTGTGAATGTTTCACTAAATTGCAAATCTCTTTCAAACCCCGCCTTTTCAAGTATTTCGTGGGTTAGGGGGATTGGGTTTGTTGATAATAACGGGTATGACTCTATCAATCCTGTTATTTCAGACCTTAGAACAGTAACCCTGTTTTCAGTAATTTCTATGACCTTACCCAAGTCTATGTAGTTGCCAATACGCAATTCACTCGCTTTCATTTTTGTAAGTTTGGTTAAAGTAATCTTGACTGTTTTTTGCAAGGGTTTGATTCATTTTGTTTATACCATCGTGTAAGCCATCACTATAAGCCCACTCTATCTGCTGGCGTTCTTTTTCGATTTGATGTATGCAATAATTGAGGGCAATTTGCAACCCCTCTGTTGTGAATTTAATTCTTCTTAATTCATAAATGGTATCAACAGAATTTGCATGGATTTCTGTAAATTCTTTTATTTCTTTGCTTAGAGTTTCGGCTAACTCCTGCATTGCTGTTTTCATTGTCTTAAAGTTTTTCTATCTCCTGTTTTACAGATTCCCAATATTCTTTTGCTGGATCTAGGAGGTCAGAAATAACATCCCAGTATACCGTATGAGATGGCTCTGTAGGCTCTGATTTTAATATCTCATCAACTAAAATGAGAGCACATTGTTTTGCATTACTGAGATTTCCGTAGTGGTACGTATCTGCATAAGATTGAAACTTCAAAACCAACTCAGCAGCCTTATCTTTAGAATTCATATTTAAAAATTTAAAGGTGATAATAAGGTATTTTAGATAGGTTTCCTTTCTTTTTACTATGAAGCCACTCTGATACTAACTCTTTGTTTTTGGTTTCATTATTGTCATAACTGTAGTGTTTACTACCACATTCGTAGCAGTAATGCTCTTCCTTACCAACTCTTATACCTGGAATATAAAAGCCACCAAGGTAGTCCGCATAAGAATCCGGGTGAAACTCAGGGTTCCATGAATTTAAGGTAGGCTTTAGATACTTCTCACCAAATATGTTTATAGAGTAGTTGAATCCTTTATTGGTAAACATATTTATATACCAAATGAAATTCTCAAAAGGAATATCTTTGGTAATAAAGTGGCATAGATCTTCAAAAATAGTGTAGGCACTCTCGTCGTTGTACCACCTTTCTAAAACAATATCGCACTTGTATGTGTGTTTATATTTCTCCAAGGTTCCTTTCCTTAGAGATCCTAACTGACCCTTTAACTTCGCATCGGTTATCTTACCTTCATAGTGTAGACCCGATAGTACTAGGAGTATAAGGTACTTATCCTCTATACAAAAATTAAACCTTTTGTACCAAGTCTTAATGTTTATACTACTCATGGCTTACTTTTATTTTGTTGATCGTTGTATCTATTTAGAAAATACCAGATAGCTTTTACAACCGCCTCTTTCTTAGAGGAACACCTACAGGCTTCATCCAGGTATTCATCGCTATGCCAGAAGCCGGTAAATCCAGCATACCAAACCTTATCCCCCAGGCTCAAATCCACCTCTTTGCCAGTATATAAATTCCAAGTATCCTCTTTATCAAATCTGTTTTTCAATTTTGTAGACTCTACCTTTTCTAGAACCTCCATTATCCAATTCCAACAGGAGTCAAACATGAGGCAATTCTCGTGTATAAAATGAACGTTCTTACCTCTTATCCAATAATAATCATCATTATCTACAGAGTGATTATGGAACACACAACTATTGTCTACTGCCTGTTCTATATTATAGGATTTTCTAGACTTCACATACTTAAACCCTAAGAACTCTGCACACAAACGATTATATTCTGATTCATTAAACTCTTTCATTTGTCTAGAAATAACATTGTTAAAAGATAAACCCCACAACTAATAAGAACAACAAATATTAATACCATTATCATTGGATACACCACAATAACACCCATACATAACCAAAAGATCAACACTGCCAGTATAGCTTTAATTTTACTTTTCATCACATAAATCCTTTAAAATCATCTGAGTTATTAATATGAAGTTTGTTTGCCGGAACAAAATAGGCCGAACTCCCCAGGGAATCCTCAGCACCTAAAGCCAAAATTGCCTCTTCTTCAAACCAGTCCCTATCCATTATGTCCTGGGATTCTGGCCACTGAACAAGGGCATAAAGATCAGACATACCACACTGGTATATCTCCTCAAAAACTTTTATTACGTTATCTTTTGAGGTTAACCTCTTCTGTGCCTCTTCGAACATTTTTTCTTTTCCGAAACAGTCGTAAATTTCTTTTAGTGTGTTCATAGATTATTTAGTTTTTATATTTAGTTTAGACATACTTTATATTTTCTAATTCTAAAGTAAACTCCCTAAGACTACTGCCGTCATCAAACGATCTCATCACCGAGCAGTAGTGTTCATTAAAATTGATAATCCTGTAGAATCTATCTAAAGATTCGTAGTATAATTTCAGGAACCTAAGCTCATCCTTTTCTAAAAATATCGGTTTCATAAACGTATCACATATTACTTATACGTATATCTGCTACCTGGGAAATATGTCTAAAAAGATGACCACCGGCATCGAAGGCACCCATCATACTCTTCGATTTTTCCCAACCAATCATAGTATAAACATAATCCAAAGAATTGTATAGTCTCTTGAAATTTGATATTTTTTCTAATTCTAAAAATAAAGGTTTCATAAACTTAAAATAATTTACGTATAGCTAGATTTCTTATTCTGGAAATATGTGTGAAAAAACGACCACCGGCATCAAATGAATTTCTTATATTCTCACACTTTAACAAACCAAACATATAGTAAACACGGTCTAAAGATTTGTATAAACTATCTAGACTTTTTATTCCCAGTCCTTCACCTTCTAAAAACAGTGGTTTCATACATTATGATTTATAAAATTTCCACACAAACTTTTCCAAAATAAAACAAAAAACCATAACTTAGTTTTGAAATAAAAATCACAACTACAAAAGATTTTTCAGGAACAGCAAGCCAGGGTAAACCAAGAGGCAAGCCTAAGAATAAGCACCTCTTTTAACTCAAAAAACAAAACTCAGAGACTCAAACATGTCCCTCTCTAACCTCTTCCATACAGTCTTCACACAAGAAACAATCCCAGGTTCTTACATACTCCACTTCTATATCCTCACCGCAACACATATCACATATTCCGTAGTTCATGTGAGCTAAGAATTCCTCATCAACACTGGCTTCTTCCCTAGCATCTATGTCTTCTATAAAATCACAGGACTCTAAACTCTTCTTACTCTTACCTCTCTGCTTGTAATAGTGATCTAAGTAGGTACCATATCCTGTAGAAAAATCCTCCGAACTTCTGTCTTTCCCTTTCTTTTTTTTAATAACTCTATGATCCCAAAACACACCGCCAACGCTCTCTATAATATCGAAGCATAGGTTCATGCATTTGTTAGCATCTTCTATATCTACATACTCATTTTCACAGTGTGGATTATAATACCCACAGCTAATGTTTGCAGCACAACACTCTAGGCCCATCTCCTTAAGGGCCATGACATCTGTCATAAGACCTTTCCCAAAACTATAACCATACTTATCCAATATACCACTGATAGCATATTGAAACTCTTTACTAGATAACTCCACCTCAGAAGCTTGAGTTATAAAATCCGAATTACCCTTCCTGTCACACTGTAAGACTAGGCTACAATCATCGAAGAAATCCATATTAGCATAGTAGCTACCTTGACAACCCACTTCCTCATCTACAAAGAACACAGCCTTTCCATACTCAAAAGCATCAAGGAAGTTAAGCGCTATCCAGATACCAACCTTATCATCACCTCCTATACCAGTTTGAGTCATGGTGTAGGCATTGAACCCAGTGTAAGCTCCTTGAACCTCCACTACAGACAAGTCCTCAACAATATAATGTACAGTATCCATATGGGCTACCATACATGGATATATATCTGACTCTCCTTTGGTAATGTATATGTTACCTAGATCGTCTACTTTGTAATCCCAACCATACTTATTTGCCTTCCTGATTATGTAGGCAAACATTCTCCAACAATTGTAAGATTCCGTTTGAATCGATAGGATCTCTTTGAGTGTCATAGTTTTTGTTTTTTATTTGAGTATTACGTTACCTTCTTCGTCTACAGTAGTATCCTCTTCCAAAGCATAAGATCCATCTTGAAGTTCTATTGCTTCTACACAAAGTATATAATTGCCTTTGTTGTCCATCCTGGTGTCTTCTACCATAGCATATCTACCGTCATAAAGTTCTACTAGATCTGAATCTTCCTTCCAAGCATATGTACCATCCCACAACTCTTCCACATCATCTTCGTGGTACCACTCATCTCCTATCTCTACAGCCTGATCTTCTAAACAATAATCAGAGTCGTGTAAAACAACACAGTCATCAATATGTTTATAGCAACCATGTACTTTAGACCAAACTACACATTCATCATCTTCTTGGTACCACTCATCTTGTTCTTCTATCCAGATAGCATCGTCTCTTAGTATATAAGTACCTTTGTGATCACAAACTACATAACTTGCATCTCTTATACAGTACCACCTATCTCCTAAAAGTACTGCGTAATCCATATGTACGTACTCACCCCTATACCTAGAGGACCCACTTTCTATCCATATAGCATCTTCTTCGTCTATGTCCTCCCCAGTTACGTAGCAAGTAACACAGTTACAATCATCCTCTTCCTCTTCCTCCCTATTCCCATTAGTATAACACAGTTCGTATTCGTAGTCATAGTCACTATTCGAAAGGCTTCCATACCTTAGGAACTTAAATGTATCGACGTATGGGTAATATTCAAACTCAGTTTCTAGACGAACAGTAAAGGATAGGGTTAAGTGGTTACCCTCCGGATCTATTACTAGTTTTGAAGAATCAAAACTTTGTTTCTGTTTTCTCCACCAACCATTAGCTTTAGCATAATCTATAAACAACTCTACCATCCAATCCGAACAGGTGTATATCCTATCCATGAAAGTAATATTCTTACCATCGTACTCAAATGTCCAAACTAGAGCTCTACCAGCAAGAGTCTTATAATTTCCGTAGTGGTATAAACACAGGATCTTTATCATATCCTGTTGATATATTTCCATAAACTTACCATCCCCATTCATACAAGAACCGTGTAAGGTACCCGTGTCTTGATATAATTTCATGTTATATATGCCAGGTATGAGATTACTATCTTCTAGTTCTAACTTCAGATCCTCTGAAGAAAAGTGAGATTTATATATGTGGTTAAAAATCTCAAACTCTTTGTCATCTAATAGTTTAAGTGCATGATCTGATACTATCTTTCGAATTATTCTAGATGGCTTACCAGATTGTCTATTAGTTCTCGACCACTTACCATCCTCGTTGACTATGTGTTCCTTCCCTGCAGGAAGAAAGGATATCATTCCGTCGTTCCTGTAAGTTATAAAATCTATGTGTTTGTTAGTCAATGCTCTTTTGTATGCATCATGTTCCATTTCTAGAGCATTGATTATCATTCTACATATACTACTATCTTCGCACTTCTCCTTTACAAACTTTATAAAGGATTCTGAAAATGTTGGGATCATAATTTCTTTGATTTATATGGTTCACTTTTTTTAATTAAAAAAAGTACTATAGGATCGTACAAATCATCTACTATGGTTTTTTCAAGATCATATCTAGCTAACATAAACTTTTTTGGGGAGTGAGTGCTAAAATAATCCCACAAACGGCAATATTCTTTAGAGCTAATGACACCGTATATTCTTTTCATATTATTGATATTTTTCTGTAACTGAACAAATGGGATCCCTTAACATCGCATCTACCTCTATTCTTATAGCAGAAAACAGGTTCACATTTAGTAATATCCATATTCTCTTTTTTACCATACTACCTACAGTATTCATAGATATGTAGTTAATTTCTGGAATAGCATCAGCCTCGTACATAGGTTTCATAGTGTATTATTTAAGGTATATTATACAAATAGTTATCTTCCATACAAATCCTTATCTCTGAATATAAGTGTCTTACCGTAACCTCACCCAATATATTACGTAGGTACCACACCTTACTAAGACTTTCATCGCATTTTAATGTGTTAATTATATCATCACCTACCGGTTCAAAGTCAGAAGATTTTCCGTTAATTCTATTTTTTATGTTTTTCATAAATGTCTATTTAAGTTCAATAAATTTTGAGATTCTGACACATTGAAGTATAATGGGAAAGATTCTATATTCCACCTAAGATCTCTTCCAAATCTCTGACTCAATAACAGGTCTATCTTAGGGTATAGATAAACAACACATTGGAGAGACATGAATTGTAATAGTGTAGGCATACGATCAGAGTGGTCATTTATATCAACGCATATACTCTTCATACATTAAGTTTGGAATGATGTAAAGCAGATATTGAAGAATCCAAATTAAACTGTAATTCTACAGATACCTTATACCACAATATTGATATTAACAGACTGACTAAACTCTCTTCTAAACATTCGGAGGTTCTTACCGCACTAACGTATGTTGGAACATCTATTCTTATATTCTTCATAACAACCTATTTTACGTATGATAGACGTTTAGAAATAGCAAGGAGTAGACCGTATGAATCAGGATCTATATTAGAGATTGCATAGTTCCAAAAAAGTTTATCTACAAGTATTGATATAGGAAATCTATCATCTAATATACGTGAAGCACTGTAACTAGATTTTATTTCCCAATTTATATTTTTCATAACAACACAATTAAAAAATAAAGGTGCCAGCTAAAAGCTGACACCCTTAAATCCAGATAGAGGAGATTAGTCCTTCACCTGCTCCCAGTACCTAGCAAGAGGATTGTAACGCTTGTGGATACCCACACGATAAGTAGTGTTGGGCTTCAAGGTTACAGGGTTGTGGTCGGCCTTGCTGTATACCAGGCTCTTGGTATAGTCCCCGGTAAACACGGTCTCGTGAACGTGCTGCAACATACCGCCACCATCTCCTACACGTACAAACATACTACCGTTATCATCCTCAAAGAGTTCCACATCACCGGTAGCTACGTGCATGTGACCACTCTTTTCACCCAAAGCCAGGGGCTTATGGCTGATCTTCTTGGCGTTCTTAGGGAGTTCGGAGCTAAGCATCTGAACGTCTCCGCCATGTACAAAGTGTTGCTTTTTCATACAAAACATACGGTTGACCCTATATCACCGCCAGGTTTTAAAGTTTGACAAAAATACGTGTTATATAAATATGATTCAATTATTCCTGAGAAATTTTAGTTCCTATGTGTATCTCCAGATTTATTATACTATACAGGTTCAAGTAGTTATAGTATATGTAATTTATTTTAGCCCTGTCTTCTTTACTGTATATACCTATAAAGTTCTCGTTCCAAACACTATGATACAACTCAGTATCTTGTAATATACTCCTACCCAATGCTTTCAATTCCGCCTAGTTTAAATATTAAAAAAGTTTCGTGGGTGTATGTAATATCGATTCCAGACAACTCCTCTAATATCCTAAGTATCTTTCTTTTATCTTTAAACCTAAATTTTCTCTTGTAATATACGTCCCACAATATTTCTGAAAAATGATTTTTATCTAAAACGAATTGATCTATCTTATTCATGATAACATAAAATTTAGTTCGATTTTTAAATCTACCAATCTAGTAAAAGAAAAATTATCTTTCAACTCAAAGTATATCTTTCTAAGTATCGTATCGTAGGTATTAGCATTAACATCACAATTAATAACAAATTGACTAGCTAATCTATGCAATGGTCTCATACACAATAAAGTATTTTTACAGTCGTAACAACAGTTACGCCTTGGGTAAATCTTCTACACAGGTGGTTGTACATATGCACCCTAATAGATTTATCTAAATACCACAGTGTTGCTTTATCTAACTTAATATATTCTTTAAAAGTAATATTCCTAGCTATACCTTTAGTCAAATCTCTCATCACTAAAACATTTTATTAAAAAGTCTATCGTACATAGGACCACCAAATGTAACACCTAAGTCCTCGGTATTTTTTTGAATAATAAAGCCAATATGATGATACAAATAACTGGAAAGATCAGAATCTAAATAGCTTATTTTAGATACCCTTAGATCGCACAGTATGGATTTCTTTGATAATTTATTTTGAATAGAAAAGCCGATATCTTCAAGAACTTTTTTCATAAGAATTTGTTTAAAGGTAATCTGAATATTCTTAAACTGTTTATGTTCCTATCTAATTCGTACCTAATATGTAATACCTTATCAAATGCAATTCCGTATAAATTACTAGATAAATAATTAGATTTCATTGATTGATATAAGGTCCACTTAATATTCAATTTTTTCATATAATGAAACCTTTGATCTTATTAGAGGAAACACATCTCCCGTATCATTAACTAACCTATTTAGTGTAACGAATAATTCAGTGTTTAAATATGCAACAACACCGGGTTTAATATGAGTATATACAACATTACTATCAGATATATCGTACTTAAACATTCTTATTTTATACATAACTCTGTATTATTTTTTCTTAAAATTAGTTGTTGTGATTAATATCTCAACAAAGTAATGAGCTAAACTACTCCTGATTTTAAAAGATGTAACCCATGGACGTAGTTCTATAAGGTGTTTATTGGAGGAGTAATTAAAATACTCAGCCATCTTATTTTGTATTTTAATACTAGTCATACATCCACCAATTTAGTATTCTGTTTCTCAGAATAAAATCAATTTCTAGACTATACTCTACTTCCGAATCTATCTCTTCACTTAACTTCTTTTTAATGTATATAGCCAAGCTATATTTAAACTCTTTATAACATGGTAGAGTAGTGTTTAATGGATTAGTGTAGTGTATGTTAAACATACTTATCTTATTCATGAGATATGTTTTTTAGATAACATCCTACGAGATTTAACATCTTCTATATTATTCCAAACCCTTATCTTAACTCTTACAGATATTTTAGTCAAAATGCGCTCATCTACTTGATTAATAAAATCTAGTACCCAAGGTATATTCGCAGCTCTTCTCAATCTTCCCTTGGAGAGGTAGCTTTCTATTGAAGCAGGTTTCATAATAAAAAAATTAGAAAGAGAGGGTGGACTCGAACCACCGACCTAATACCTAAAGTATTCGCTCTAACCGGCTGAGCTACTCTCCCGCCATCATCACTACGCCCGGCCATCAAACTTATAATCTTCAGGATTGATATCAAAAGGACAGGTACTTACCGCAGCTTCCACAGCTGTACTGTACCTAGGATCCACATCAATAAGGTAGTTGGTACCAGTAGAGGGACAAACAAAGCGAACCCAAGCATAAGGATTATCTCCTGTCTCTGGATAGGTACCCTTTGTTTTGTAAAGCTTCACCTCTTCTGTCTCCCCTGTGTTGTGAACAAACACACCGGTGTCTATCAATTCCGCTTCCAGGATCTCCAACATCTTCTCCTGTCCTAGGATTTCGTACCAGGCTGCACGAATATCTTCATTCGTTTCTCCCTGATAAATTTCACGGGTTACTTCTCCACGGAGGGCCATTTCATACTTCTCTTCATCAATGTTTCTGCCGTTGATAAAGTAACATTTAAAATCCATACCACTCCAAATAACAGCCTGTCCGTCTGTACGGTGAAGCTCCCCGGTTTCATTACGGTGAATCTCCAGGGGGTAGTTAGAAGTGATACATACCTTGTCGTTACAGATGGCATTGTAAACACCAGCGTTCTCATAAAGACTACGCCAATGAAGGAATATCTCATTCACTTCACTCTCAAGACCCAATACTTCTATCATGTAGCCCCACCACGCAAGTAGTACGTTAGTAAATACGTCTGCAGTAAAAACGTAGTTGTCTGCATAGTTACCGTCGGAGGTTGTACGCATTTCCCTCTTTACCTTCTCAAGGAGTTGTTGATAGAGGGTCTCACGTTTATCCCCATCTTCACATTCGTAACAGTCATCAATAGCCTTGGGATCTACATCATAGATGCGATACAAAGCTTGGTTGATCATGTGTGCCTCATAAGGATTCTCAGCCAGGATAACAACGGGACGCTTGTATCCGCTGTACTCGTAGGTCCACTCCATTAATTTGGTAACACTGTCACGTTTGTAAACGTCACGATAGCCGCAACTATTTACTGCCTTAGTGTACTTATCTACGTACACTTGAATCATGGCTTCTTGTTCTGGAGTCAAAGACTCGATCATCTTCTTTTCTGACATGGTTTCTAATTTTTGTTTGTTAAAGTTTTATGTTAATATTCTGAATTCTAATCATTGGGTTTTGCCAAAATCCAACAACAACTTTCCTATATACCACATTACTAATAGAGTTGCATACGAATTCGTCAAAGTCAAGGAACTCCTTTTGTTTACCTACAACCAGGGATAGTTTATCTTCAATGTGTTTCATGACGTTAACTGTATTAGTAGGTTATTAATATCACTACGTAGTAATCTTGTTGTCATAGAAAACCAAAGGCGGTCTCTCATTTTAGAATACAAATATCTATCTAAAAGATCTATACTATTATCACAATAAGGTATCCAATCACTAGTAAACTTTCCGCTTTTTATTAAGTTTATTTCTTTCACGGTCTCTATGGTATAAAAGATTATTAATTCTATGTCCACTCAAAGTTTGTGGTACTGAAAGCCAAAGGGCATTATCTAATTTATGATAAATCTTCCAACCCAATTTTCCACATTGTCTGTCACAATAGGGTATCCAAACATTCTTAAACCAACCCCCATCTCCTATCTTTAAAGTATTCATAATAGATTAATTTTCCTGAATAATACGCCTCGCATAGAATCTCTCGGTATAAACACATAGTCTATGTACCTATCAAAACAAAGTGATAGGCCTATCACATCATCAATGCCAAACGCAGCAGACCTGGATGATATATAGATGTGTTTCATACTAATTCAACGAGTTGGTTAAATATAGCCCTTTCACGATTACCGTAAGTACCAAACATTTTGTTCTCCAAATTCTTATCTTGATCTCCATTATTCATTGTGTGTGTTGTATACTTGGTAACACCACTAAACAATCCCCACAAATTATCCCCCTTATCTTTTATCTCCTCATGAAGATCGTCATAGAATGTATCTATCTTATTCCTTGTTACGGTGGAGATTTCTTCCTCATCATCTATCTCAATATCATCGTCTATGTTAAACAGGCTTCTGATAACTTCGTCAATGTTACCGTCTCCTATCCTAGTCTCCGACAGCTGCAGTATATGTTCAAACATAGTATCCTCTTCATGCAGAGCACTGGTAAGAGACTTGATAATATCTTCTATCCTTATCTTCATATTCTTAGTGTGCCTAACTTTTATAGACAGACTACGAAATGCAGAGAAGAAGGAATTCTGACAACTGATAGTGATGTTGCTTGGTCCTATTGCCAGGGAAGTAGATCCATCAAAAGAGTTGATGGCAGTAAGATATCCCTCTACCAGGTCGTTACCCAAACGAAGATCCTTAGACTTTATTTGGATAAACACTTTCTGGCCATCTCCAAATAAACCACACTTCTTAAGTTCCATACCGGTTTGGTTAGACACTTTTTGAAGCAGCTCTATCATCTCATGGTTCTGATAAGGATGATAACCTTTGGCTACAATCGATAGTGGTACGTTAATGTCTTCACGGACTATAGCCAATTGTCCGGGAATAATAAGACCGCTTTCTGTTTTAACTGGTTCCTTACGTACCTTCCAGTCCAGGTTGTCTGCTGTTGGAAATAACATTGTTTTGTATTTTAGTTTTTATTTAACAAAATGGTATGTTTAATTTTGTAACCCCTTCAAACATACTTTGGTATAATCTAGTGAGAATCTTTTTAAAATTCTTAGATGATATCGAGTTGGCTGCAGTAAATTGTAACTCTTTCCTGAGTAGAACGTTATAATCTCCCCAGCTTATTTTGTTACTTATATTCTTCATGGCTAATTATTTTTATTTAATAGTTTAGATGATAGGTGGGTCTTTAGTGTCTGAGAGTAAATCGTTGATCTCACTCTTTCAAATATACTACTGTGCATATCAGATAAAAAATAAAATTCTACGTTATTTAGGATAACACCTTGTATATCGGATTTAAGATTCCTAAAGGAACTGCTACCGTTTATTTTGGAAAACATTTTTTTCATAACAATCGCAGTACTTTAATTTTACCGTTATTGATTTTTGGTATTGAATTAAATTCATCTGGATTGCTTATCCCATTAGCATTTTGTTTATAAAATTCACACCACCATTTTTCTGTTCCTCGTTCCATTTCAATCTCCACTTCCCAAGATTTAGGTTGAGATAGAGATTGAATAAACTCTTCTCTTTCTTTTAATGGAAAATCTTCATGCTGCATTTTCTCTTCTCTATAGTAATATCCAACTTCAAAGGAACGTCTTATATCCTCCAAAGTAAACCCTCTATCAGATAGAAGTTCTCTTGAACGCACTCTTGCTTGAATAAGTAAATTTTCCACAACCCTACCCTCATTGGTTGGAGTAGTAAAGAA
>JACCDR012033563.1_pt1 | contig 32458 bp, 38 predicted proteins | sample 7446431 | NCBI WGS metagenome assembly JACCDR01 (sample SAMN15323443, study PRJNA562643) | freshwater metagenome | isolation source: river surface water | place: USA:Blue River Watershed | collected 2017-08-17
GGGGGCGTGAATTCCGTGAACTGTGAGATAGTTTTTAAATCCGTCAAGAATGTTAAACTCCTTATTCACATGGGGTCCGACGCTGCTATTGCGGGTGCTGCCTGGGTTTCCAATTATGGTGCGCAAGCAGTAACAGATGTTAAGCGTATTCCAGGACTTATTAATTTCCTGATGAGAGATCGGCATGGAACCCACTTCGAACATAGCAGTCTCGCGTTCCGTATTTCGGCCCCTCTGTTCGTGTTCTACGAGTTCCATCGTCACCGAGTTGGTTGGTCCTACAACGAGGAATCTGCCCGTTACCGTGAACTGGACCCTGTGTTCTATGTGCCACGGAACGATCGTGCACTCCGTCAAATTGGCAAACCCGGCGCGTACACGTTTGAACCGGGATCTGATGAGCAACAGCATACTTCAAATTGGTACCACGGGCGCGTAGCTTCTGTAGCCTGGAGCGCTTATCAGGATATGCTTAACGACGGTATCGCCCGAGAGGTAGCTCGTAATGTTCTTCCGGTCTCTATCTATAAGACGATGTATGCAACGACGAACTTGCGGGCCTTGTTCAACTTCCTATCTCTACGCTGGGCACACCCTCTGTCCACAGTGCCGACCTTCCCTCTTGATGAAATCCAACAAGTTGCTGAAAAGATGGATATGGTAGGTAGGCAGCTATTTCCGCTAGCCTTCGCAGCCTTTGACAAAAACGGTCGGGTAAGCCCGTAATGGCTCACAATCATGATAATTGCATAGAATACAACTGTTTGTCCGGAGCCATCCTAGGTCCGTGTGATGATGGAGAAGGGTACTGTCCCGCCCCGGATTGCACAGTCGTAGATCACTGTAACTGTCTTTGTCACAGCGGGAAGACATGCGTCTGTGGCGGCTACTCGTGGCCTCGAATGGAGAAGCAATGACCTACGAGACTAAGGACTCTGGTGAGCGAGCAGAATATAACTCCGGGATGGTCCGAGATACCCAGGTGGGAAAAGCACGATTCGACTTGCTCCTGCCTGAAGGAGTCCCTTACTCGGATCAATTCTTCACTCGTGTCGCTGAACTCCTTGCTCGCGGAGCTGAAAAGTACAACGATCGAAACTGGGAACTCGCTTCAGGCCCTGAAGAGTTGGCTCGATTCCGAGCTTCCGCCTACCGACACTTCATGCAGTGGATCACCGGAGAAGACGACGAAGACCACGCAGCGGCCGTAGTCTTCAATCTCTTGGCCCACGAAACAATCATGTGGAAGTTGGACAATGCACAAGCTGACCAAGACTGGTAAGCCTGGGCTAGATGTAGCCGTAGTTGAAATCCGAACGAACGTAAAGGGTACGTTTGGATTCGACAAGCGTGCCGACATGCTGCTCAACGGTTCGTTCAATGACGCTGGTATCAAGTACACCAACGTCTACCGGTACTCCCTATGCTTCACAGGGGGTACCACCGTGGAACCCATCAAGGACCTTATCGCTGAGCTGCGGAGGGGACAGTTCAAGATCATCCTTGCTGTAGGTGCTGAAGCTAAGAAGCACCTGTGTCAAACCAACAAGCCCCTTGAGAAATACGCCGGTTCACTCACGTACTCCAAGTTTCTTCAGACTTGGGTACTGCCTTCTTGGCACCCGTCTGAGGTCTACATCGGTCCTAAGATCACGTTGAACAAGCGGTATGACCGCTTTGACATTCTCTTCGACCACATTCAGCGTATCGGTAAGTTGATCTCAGGTGAGTACGAATTCCCTAACCCTGAGGGCCTGCAACTGGATTGGGAATTTATTGGTCATGACGGCCAGTCAGATGAAGACAAGCGCTGGACCGGGTACTACGAGAACACCGTCTGGGAGGTGGCGCGCGCTGAAGATGTTTTCGCTCAGTGGCTGGGTCTTCTGGATAGCGCTCGGGTGGAAGGCCGTACGCTCAAGTTCGCGATAGACACAGAGTCACGGAACCTGAATGTGTTCCGTGACGGTGCCTTCCTTATGCTTCAGGTCTACGATGGGGAACGAGCTTATGCAATCAACCGAGCTGTGCTTCTTCATCCCACAGTGCAACCCCTCGTTAAGCTATTTCTGGCCCATGAAAGCGCCCGTTTCGCTCTTTGGAACACCAAGTACGATCGTCAAGTCCTTTGGCACGAATTCGCTACAACCCTTGGAGCTAGGGACATTGACGGTATGGTTCTCTCAATGGGAATCACAGAGAAGGGCAATCAGTGCGGTCTGAAGTATCGTTCACGCCAGGATCTCAACGCCCCCTTCTATGAAGAGGAGTTGGATGAATGGCTGAACCGGGAGGACATCGACTACAGCATGATTCCGCCAAGTGTGTTGGCAGAGTACGGCTGTAAGGACGTCTACTACACATACCACGAGATCCCCATCCTGACCAAGCGGGTTAAGGACGAGGGTACCGAGAAGCTTATCCCGTTCCTGATGGATGCTCAGCGAACTCTGGGCGAAGTGGAATACAGCGGTATGTCTGTGGATCTGGACTTCGCGCGAACCACTTCCGCTGAGTGGGAACCGAAGATTGATGCTGCTATTAAGGTGGTGCAGGAATATGCCCGATCTGTTGGATTCCCTCTTGCGGGAGCCGGAATTGGCCGAGCATATAAATCGGTATGCGACTGCGTTCCTGTCCGTGGACGGTACCACTTGGAGGGTGCCCGTAGCGTCTCCTCGTACGCTAAGCTTCTCCGCGAGGCTGGATTTGACCTCGATGATTGTGACGCTTGTTCGGGGAAGCGGTATATCACCCGAATGGATACTACGCTAAACGTCAACTCATCTACGCAGATGCAGCATCTGTGCTTCGATGTTCTTGGAATGAAGGAGCTACCTACAGATGCACGATCCACTAAGAAAGATTTTTGGAAGCTCAACGCCAACCACGAGTTGGCTAAACTGGTCGCTGAATACAAAGAGCTACAGTATCTACGGCGAAATTTCCTCGAAGGCGTTCAGCGATTCGTTGCCGAAGACGGGAAGGTACATCCGGATTTCCTCCTCTTCGGTACGAAGACAGGACGTCTGGCAATTCACAATCCTGCGATGCAGACTGTACCTCAGCATGGTGAAAACGCTAAAACAGCCAAGCGACTCTTTGTAGCAGACGACGATGATCACCTAGTCGTCAACGTAGACTACAAGTCCCTTGAGATGTTCATGGCCCATCACCTCACAGGGGACCCGGTACTCCTGGAGAACCTGTTGGGAGAATGGGATGTCCATACGGCTCTTGCAGCCAAGGTCTATACAAAGAGTCCTGCTGACATCACCCCGAAGGAGCGGCAGAGCGTCAAGTCTGTCAACTTTGGTGCAGGATATGGAATCTCAGGCTTCAAACTTGCACTTGACCCTGCAATGGAAGAAGCTACCGGGGGTGACCCTGATGTGGCACAGCAATTCATTGACGCCTTCTGGTCAATGTATTCCACCTGGTCATCAAAGTGTGACGAGTGGCGAGCACAGGCACATGATCTTCAATATGTCTCTACAGAGATGGGCCGAAAGCGTCGTTGGACACTCATCACTAAGGACAACTACAACAAGGTCAACAACCAGGCCATTAACTTCTCCGGCCAATCTATGGCGTCCGATCTGTGCCTGTCATCCCTTATCCGACTACACCGGATTCTACAAGACCGGGGTTGGGGCCGTATCCTACTCACAGTTCATGACAGCTTGGTATTCAACATCAATAAACAATACCTACATGAGGCTATTGCGGTCATCACCAAAGAGATGACCACCCCGCCTTTCCCCACAGAGACCCCCTTTGCAGTAGATGTAGAAGTGGGCTATAATTACGGCGAGAAAGAGCCGTATGATCCTGAAAAGGTTTGGGCATGATTGATTTCATATATAAGCACAAGCTGATCGTCTTGCTTGTCCTTTTGTTCTTGGTCGGGGGACTCTGGATCGTTGCTGGGGAGGACGAGGAGGCCCCCGAGCTGACTGTCAAGCCCGGCTTCCTGGTGACTGTCCACAAGGGTGACAATACCTATGCCCTCCTGGACATCAAGAACACCGGCAACGCTGACGACAAGCTTGTCGGGGCCTACCTGAGTAGCACGGACGCTGCACGAGCCGAGCTGCACGACAAGAACATGACTCGCATTGACTCCGTGGCTCTTCCTGCGGGTCAAGAAGTCCTGATGACCGGTGACCCTCACATCATGCTCATTGACGCTGCACGTGGCATCATGGTGGGTGAGAAGGTGGATATTGTCCTAGACTTCGAGAAGTCTCCGGATCAGTCCGTAGTCTTTACGGTGACTCAGGCTGACGGCCACAACCACGAGCACTGAGGTAACTATGATCTGTCAGCCTTGTATAGATGCCGCTGAGTACAATCGGTTCGAGCACGATAAGTTTCCGGACGACCCCCTGTGGAACACACACCCCGAAAACTGTGGCTGCTACTGTCAGCACCGTCCCCCCAAGGATTGGGACGCCATGTATTCAGTGGAGCGGCCAGATGTCTCGTAAGAGCGTTCAGGTCTCGACCAACTATGGGCCTGTTACAATTGAACTAGTGGCCTGTGATGGGCCGGAATGTGCTGCCGAAGGCCAGGAAGCTTATATGGTTGGGTGGTATCATCTCGCTACTCAGGGTATGGAAGTCGCGGCATTTGGAATTCCTGCCGGACCTTTTGACTTCTGTACCCTGAACTGCCTGCATAAAGCGGCAGCTAAGATGACAGGGAACTAATGAAGATCCTAACTATCGACATCGAAAATAGACCCAACCTGGCCTATGTGTGGGGCCTGTGGGACCAAAATGTTGGGGCTACCACTGGCCAGCTTGTGGAAGCAGGGGAGACCATTTCCTTTGCTGCCAAGTGGCATGGCAGCAAGAAGGTTGAATTCTACTCCGTGCATCATCACGGAAAAGAAGCGATGCTAGCTCACGCGCACCGCCTGCTGTCTGAGGCCGATGTCGTAGTTGGGTACAACAGCAAGCCTTTTGACATGAAGCACCTGAACAAGGAATTCATCCTTGCAGGTATGAATCCTCCTGCGCCTTACGCACAGGTGGACCTGCTCCATGTCGTACGCAAGCAGTTCAAATTCCCCAGCAACAAGTTGGACTATGTTGCCCAGGCTCTGGGTTTGGGTGCCAAGACCTCCCACAGTGGGTTTGAGTTGTGGCGTGACTGTATGCAGGGCAAAGACAAGGCGTGGAGCTTAATGCGTAAGTACAACAAGCAGGATGTTGTGCTCACAGAAAAGCTTTACGACAAGCTTCTGCCCTGGATTCCTAACCATCCCTCTCACGCCCTTCACAATGATGTGCGCGAGGACTCCTGCCCCAACTGTGGAAGCACGGAGCTTCGACGTGAAGGCTACGCTATGACCAATCTGGGTAAGTTTGCTCGCTTCTCTTGTAAGGCATGCGGCAAGTGGTCCAGGTCTGGTAAGCGTATAGAGGGCGTTGATCTGCGAGGTATTTAATGCCGTTGAATTTGTACTACAAGGGGTACGACTCAGAAGATGAGTTGGTCAAGGAAGTGATCGTTCAGGTAGAGGACGGTACCCCGGTACCCCTACCTGAAGACGATCAGCATTATCTGATGGTTGAGAAAATATTCTCCAGTCCTAGAGATGATGGTCAGGTTATCACCCAATGGGAGTATTCCCATTCCGAGTATATAGAGCCCGAAATCGAGTATGACTACGGTGACCAAGATACCGGATATTAAATGTTAAAATAGAGTAAGAAATTACTCTAGGAGCCCCCATGTCATATACCCCTCAGCCGGGTGACATAGGACTATCCTCATCAACAGGGCCTATCGGCAAGTTTATACGTGCCGCTCAGGCCCTGATTGGTGACTACTCCTTTGTCACACATGCGTTTGTCGTCCTACCGGGCGGGGAACTCATAGAAGCAATGCCCAAGGGTGCTACGTTCGCCAAGCTCGACAAGTATCCTAACGCAGTTTATTCAAAGTTCCCGTTGACCATAGACCAGCGTATGCGGATTTGTGAGGAAGCCATACGGATGCATGGAACCCCGTACAGCTTCCTGGACTACTTGGCTTTGGGGGCTACACACTTTGATCTGTATCCTGAGCCTATCAGACGACGTGTGGCAAACTCAGGTCGAATGATCTGTAGTCAGCTAGCAGCAGAAGCCTATCGCAGAGCGGGAGTTGACCTCTTTCCGGATAACCGGCTTCCGATGGATGTCACCCCAGGGGACCTGAGCAGGCTCTTCTTGGAGTACAAAGCTCATCCTGAAGAAGTGGTTGACAACACGCCTGGTCTGTGCTAGTGTCGTAGACCTACCCCACCACCTGGGGGTTCGGTGGGGTAGTGCCTCTTCTCAATTCAACAGAGTAATCTCTGATAGCTCAACGGCAGAGCAACTGACTGTTAATCAGTAGGTTCCTGGTTCGAATCCAGGTCAGAGAGCGCGTGCAGGCACTTGGGACGGCTGCCAGAAGTAGAGCTATACTGTGCACGGTGTAGCAAACCGCTTCCAGAGTCACTCGGTCCCTACTTAGCTGACAATCATGTTCATTACCTAATCCAAGGGGACTGGACGCAACCCTTTAGGGAAAGGACATGGTTGTCCAAGGGCGTACGTAGTGTAAAAGGGAAAGCCCATGGGCTTACGGTTTTATGGAACATGATCGACCGTCAACACCTTGTGGTGCAAATCCACAACGCCTACTGTCTCGACGGAGACAAAGCAGATGAGTTAGTACCCACCTGGCATCTCCCGTAAAGAGCATCTGTAGCCCCCGGTGGGAGGGGGCAATTGCCCGCTTAGGCAAATAGGCAAAGCCGCGATACTCAAAATATCGTGTTTACCAGTTCGACTCTGGTAGTGGGCACAATGTGGAGGTTCCTGGGGAACCTTAAACAATGCTGACGGTAGGTCCGCTAGGGCAGTCCGGTTCAACGGGTAAATACCCACCAGCGTGAAATCCACAGAGGTAGAAACCGGCTAGACCAGGCCCCAGCCTGTGATGCTATAGGTTCGTCTTACTGATGGGCAGTGAGGATCACTACTTCTACCGATCTCACGTCAGTGTCTCGGCTTAATTACCCGGGCGGCTGTGCCTTCAAGGCAATCGTGAGAGCTAGAGGACTGTCTCCTCAGCACCTCTTTAAAAACGCTGGGGACGATACTTGGAGGTGTAATGTCTAGGCACGAAAGTTTTATTAATCGCGCAGTAGGCGTTGCACTTACTTCTTCTTGCCGGTGGCGCCATGGTGCAGTAATCACAAAGGGGAGTCGCATTGCTGCCTTTTCTCCGAATGTACACCGGAATAATCCAGATCTTGGTCATGAAAACTCTTCTTGGCATGCTGAAGAAGCTGCCCTTCGAGCGCTTGACCGAGCGACTGGAAAGACATATGGAAAAAATATTCCATACAAGGGTTATGCCTTGTATGTGGCACGAGTGAATACAAGTAATGATCCAAGTCTTTCGCGCCCCTGTGGTAACTGCTGGAATCTCTTGATTGATAACGGCATCACAGAGGTTTACTATACAAATGAACTTGGTGGTCTATCTCACGAGACCATCATATAGTGGCCATTGGACCCGGTAAGGGTTTACGTCCAGGATGGGTCCCGACGTAGACTGCCACTATGAAGAACCTGCCGACTCCTTTCCCTTCGGCAGGTTCTTTCTTTTACCGGGGAATGGTACAAAAGCGGATTGCGTTGATCACGGTTGGTTCGAGTCCAACTACCTGCACCCTTAATATGCAAGATCCCCAACAGAAGCCTTCGGGCCACGGTAAGGACACTGATTAAATTGAATAAGATCAAGATGATCGCAGTAAGCGTTTTTGCTGGAGCAGGAATCTTGATCCCGGCGGTGAGTGCAACTGCCGCGCCCGCAGCAGGCGTATGGACTGGTAATGCTGCACGAGATGAAATCATTCGTAGGGAATCCAGTGGAAACCCTAATGCTGTAAATTCTAGCTCTGGTGCTGTAGGTCTCTACCAGTGTATGCCGAGTGCCCATAGTTGTCCGGCCGCAGGAAATGTAGCTGCACAACATGCTTGGGGGCAGGCATATATGAGCGGTCGTTATGGGTCTTGGGAGAGGGCCCTTGCTTTCCATAACCAAAATCACTGGTGGTAGACCTGTTATAATTATCTCCGAGATTCATTCTTATCTAAGGAGATAAAAATTTCCATTCCGGTTGATGGTTACACGCCTCTAAGTCTTCACTACTCTTTCAGCACCCCGGTCACCGCTTCTATTACTCTGGATCTTGATTTCGGATCTGCTGAACTCACTGAGGTAGAAGACCTAGATGCGATGATCGTATCCGCCTTGGACTCTCTTCGAAACGCTATTGCCACGTTCTACTCAACGAGCCCCGCATCCGTGGGACGCATTGTTTCCGGACGTAAGAGCAACAGCTTCTAACATTGAAAACCCCCGAACCAAATTCAAGGTTCGGGGGTTTTTCTTTAATTTGATTTTGACAGGTTCACCTCAGGCCCAGGTAGCCTGTCAGTATAACCGGGTACTCGGCACCAGCATTGATCCGTACGTAGACAGCGTAGTCAGTCTCCTCAAGCTCTACGCCACCCTCGGGACCAACTAGGATACGAGCGTAATGAGAAGATCCTGAAGATACCCAGGAAGCCGTGTTCCAGTCATTAGCGGTAGGGCGTGACCCGGCACGAACGAATGCTACATCTACGTCATAGGACGTTGGGTCTAGGGCACCCTCTTCGTCAAAGGCGGTGACCAAAATACGCCGATACTCTGTGGTGTCGGCATCCATAACATAACGGGGTAGAGACATCAGTCCTCCTGTAGGATTGCATCCCAGTCGTCAGGCTGCACCATAGCAGTCCAAGACGGGTCGGTTTGTAGGTTGCCAGTCCAGCCTAGATTACTCAACTTAGAACCCCAACCAGAGCTTTCCAGTCGACTCCCCCAGCCACCGTCTGCCAGGGAGCCAGACCAGTAACCCGGCTGTAGAACTCCATCTGCCAGGATGTTGAGTCGAGTCTTGTCCTCTATCTCAATGGTGTCGGAATCCCGTAGAGACACCGTGATGGCCCAACCTTCAGTGACCAGAAGAGTGTCCCTGTCGTTCTTGAACGCACCGCCTTCAAGAATGACTTGATTCTCTGACACGATCATACTGTCATCGTGTACCAGAGAGATCTGGAATCGCTGGCTCTCTACTGAAGCTACAAGATCTATACCCTGAACCTCAGCCGACACCATCTGTGAGTCCACAGAAGATGAGGAGTCTGAGCTGCTCTTGGGTGCCTGTAGACTCCACGTTTCCAACGTTGAGATAAGGTCATTGTCATTCAAGGTTGCAAGAAGGCTACTTGCGTCCGTGGCTGACAACGACTCAGAAGCTGCAAGCTGAGCAATGATTGACTGTAGGTCTGCTGTGCTGATCGAGTCCGTGCCATTGAGCTGGGTAGTCAGCAACCCGGCATCCACAAGGCTTGCCAAGTCCTGTGAAGAGAACCGGATACGTGCCAGCAGCTCGTTGTTAGTACCGGTCTCAGACTGGTTAATTGACGCACCGGCCCCGGCAGCATCGATAGAACCTACGGCGTCCGTATTGGATACCGATACTGCGATACTCCAACTCTCGGTAGCCTGTGCAACATCGCTACCGTAGACCTGAGTCTCGTTCTCCGCGATCTCATAGTCTTCAGTGGTGGTACCACTATCTGACTGACTGACATTAGCGGTAACGGAGTTGGACTCCACAGAGCTTAGGGAGTCACTGCTTGACGTCGTTGCCACGATGGCATTGTTGTCAGCACTCGTAACCTGATCCCCCGTACCTGTGACATGGAAACTGGTTCCGTGTGCATCGACGGTGGAGCTGGAGTCAGAAGACGTGACCGAGACAGCCAGAGACGCGGCTTCCGCAATAGAGGTATTGTCCGAGTTGGTAAGAGAGTTGGCCAGGGATTGGGCGTCAACACCTGTCGCGGTTTCTGCACCCGTCATCTTGAACGGTGACAGACTGTCTGCACCTGAAACAGAGTCAGAACCCGATAGGGTTACTTGTACAGCCTGGCCCTCAGACGCCGTAACAGTATCCGAGTCCTCGACGTACTCTGTCTGATCTCCCAGGTTCTGGTCGTCAGCACCCTCCACACTGTCTGAATTGCTGAGAGCCGCAGACAGGCTTTGAGACTCGACACCCGAAGTAGTATCTTGCTGGACAACGGAGACACCGACTGACTGGTTGTCGCTGGCTGCGACAGTATCACTTGATGTTCGGGTCGCTGCAATAGTCTGAGCATCAGATCCCGCCACCGTGTCGCTTGAACTGAACGCACTGGAGCTTGACTGAGCATCCGTACCCGTAGAGTTGTCACTGGAGTTGAGAGCGTTGCGACTCGCCTCTGCACCTGAAGCCGAGTCAGAGTTGGTGACCGACACTGTCAGAGACGAGTTGTCTACACCGTTACTCTGGTCAGCCGAAGAGACACCCACTGCTAGAGACTGGGCGTCCTGTGAAGCCACGATGTCAGACGAGTTAGTAGCAGCACTGTTGGTTGACGCGTCGTTGGCTGAACCGGACTCCGAGTTGGTCAGCGCCACAGATAGTATGTGGGCTTCGACACCTGCTAGGGTATCTGAAGACTGAAGTGTCGTAGCTAGTGACTGGTTGTCAGTAGCGGAGGACGCATCTGCCGTGGTCTGTAGGTTGACCCTAGGGTTGTTGTCTGCACCTGAAGATGAGTCAGAAGAAGTGACAGTGACTGCAATAGCCTGGCTATCTACACCTGAGGTAATGTCAGTTGCCGGACGAACCCCCATTGAAGTGACTGGACCTTCAGTACCTGTTGAGGTGTCACTGCTGGAAGGTGAAGCACTGGCAGCACGGAATGCCACAAGCATACGGGCTGTAGTGGAGGGCAAGTAGGTGGTGTTACCTGCTACGTTTGAGTCGAACGAGAAGGTGATATCCCCCGTAGCGGAACCGGCGATAGTAGTTGGTGCAGTTGCTGCACCAATGCCACCACCATCACCACTGTTCGCTACGGTTGCATTTCGGGCCGTCCAGGTGACACCGCTTGAAGCGTAGTCATTCTCGAAGTAACCGTCAGCGGTGTTACCGCCCTGGGTAGTTACATCTGCGCCAGTGGTTACTGCCAGGAACATCAGGCAGTGAGGGCTGGTGGTGCTCGCACCTGCTACCAGGTGGTTGTAAGATCCGTCTGTTTCAAATACACCATCATCGAAGCCTTTGCCAGACTCATCGAAAGTAAACGAGTTATTGACTGAGGCCCCGTAGGACGCCACAGTAAAGTCAAACGGGTCCCCTGTGGTGGGGCAACCACGGATAGCGTGCATAATAGCCACAGTGTGGTCTGTAGAGACCCCAACGTTGGCAGCCATCTCACCCGAGACGGCTCGCTTCCAGAACATACTGAGACGGGTACCAGGGGCAGAGCTTTGAGTAACCGGAGAGTTAGTGAAAGCTACCCACGTACCACTCAGGGATGTGGGGGTAGCCTGGGAGGCACCGTTGGTCTCACAGATGATGACTAGAACGTCGTCCTGAACTACTCCGGACGGCACGGCGAGAGAGAACGATAGAGCAGTACCGCTGTTACCGGCACCTGCACCGACATAAGTAGGGGCGGGCATTAGTCACCTCCTTCATACAAAAAGGCAGGACACGTAGCCCTGCCTTTCTGAAGGGTCTTTGTTAGGAAAGCGTTACCGTGGTCGTGAATGCCCAGGACGCACCGGAAGCCTTCGTACCCATGGACGCAACCTTACGGTTTAGCATGACCTCGGTACCTGAGGAGACTGACGCCAGAGTGGCGTTACCCGTGATCGTTCCAGAAGTAGAGGTAGCCCAGCACCATTCGTTCCACGCGAAGTTAGCGTTTCCGGAAGCGAAGGTGGAGACAACCGTGATGGTGTCATTGGTCGCCGTAGTAGTGGAACGGGTCGGACCGCCACCACCGTCGATGCCCTGGTAATAGGCGTTGGCACCGTTGGCCGCTAGAGCGGTGTTACCGATAGCAGCAGCAGTGTTGGTGTCACCGACACCGACAATGCCACGAGCGTTGGTCAGAGCCTGACCACCACCACCGATTATCAGGTTGGTTAGTTCGCTGATACCCGTGCTGACCAGGATGTTTCCCTCGACCTCGGTCACAGCGTAGGGGTCCGCAGAGAAGCGCTCGAAGTCAGCCTTCTTGGGCTCGTAGCCCAGAATGCGGGTAAGCTCCTCGACTACTTCGGGAGAATACTTGTCGATACGGGCGCGGGGATTCCACTTAATACCATCGAGAGTCATTGCTACTCCTTACAAAACCAATTGGTAATTCTATTATAGCGATAAATTACGATGTGGAATAGCCTAGGTATGTGAATGAGATCCAAGCCTGAGCAGGCTGGCCGCTCATCCATTTGGCAATTGCCAGGTCACCACCGGAGTCTTGACGAGCAGATACTACATATTCCGTACCAGCGGTTGCTTCGTAGATCACCGTAGTGAAGTGCTGGTTACCATCTGCCTCGGTAGTATTCATGTCTCGAACATCACCACCGACGTGGTTAGCGGTGCTGATAGTAGAGGTTCTGTTCAGATAGATGCTTCGAGATCCAGTACCATGGGTGGCCCATCCGGCATAAGCGGATACGATGTACAGACCCGGCCACGGTAGCTTGACAATTGTCGGGCTGCCGGAGGCCCACCATTGAGAAGGTCCGGTGTTCATTGCAACCGAGGACCAAGAGATTGCAGTCCTAGTAGCGGTTGTTATTGTCTGGTCGGTTGTACGGAACAGCAGTAGACACGGCAGGTGGGACCGGTCAGCTACGGCACCGGTAGTTCCCTGAGACCAACGCATCATGTCACCGTTGTGGAACTTCATGGTGTTGTTCTGTACCAGCGCACCCACAGTATTGGTGATAGCAATATTGTCACCCGAACCAGTGGTTGCTGTGCGGGTACGGATGATGTTATTTGTAATGATCACATCATCGACATACTGAATCGAGATACCGTCGACGTTGGCATAGGACTTGATGATGTTGTCTGTAATGATTAGGTCTCGGATAGGGATGCTCTCGCTTCGACCAGTTACATAGATAACCGCAGGCATCACACCATCAGGGTGACTGTTAACCACCCCTGTGGTATCGAATACATTGCTAGACATTTGAATGCTTTGAGTGACAGCGGTGCTGCCGTCAATGCTGGTACTATTCTCATCCATGTGTACACGAAGACCACCGTTGCAACTCACAAAGGTGTTGCCCGTGATCGTAGCATCTCGCCACTGGAATATCTTCAATGCATAGTGACGGATGTCCTTGACGGTGTTACCCGAAATCACTAGGTTCTGCTGGTAGACATTGTTCGGCGGATCTCCGTGACTACCGATAAAACTACCCCACCCACCCAAGCTATCACTAGCAGTACAAACATTGTTAGTGACGTACACGCCATCACAGGTGGTGTCATCATACGGGTAGGAGGCCGCACTCACGATACTGTGAGAACCATCGATCTGAATACATTCAGCAGATTCCTGTCCACTGGTGACAGGGTTGAAGCCCTTAAACGTACAGTTGGTTACGTACAGGTTCTTTGTGCTGCTGATGTCTAGTGCATGGTTGTTGATGACATCAAGAATGGTGACACTTTCAAAAGTGATGTTCTGGGCATGGGCAATCATGAACCCAATACCGTTAGTAGTAACGGTGTCACCATTAACGTCAATAGTCAGGCCCTCGAACTTCAAGTTACTCGGTCCTGAGTAGCCCGGGTAGTTTGTGGCCCCAGGCTGACCATCAGCAATAAAGTTTTGCCAGAAAGTACCGAAGCTAGTGGTGCGAATCATAGTGGCGCCGTACCCGAGCACGTGCATATTACCTGCGCCGACAATCTTGATAGATGTCGTTGTACGGTAGGTGCCCGGGGGCATCAGTAGTGTGCCACCACCAGCAGCCTGGCAAGCATCCACGGCCTTCTGAATAGCCACAGTGTCATCGGTAGAACCGTCACGCTTGGCCCCATAGGCGAGGACATTAAATTCGTTATCGAATGTCCTCGGGCTTAGAAGTTTAGGCATTGTTACCCCTTATGCGTTCGGCTGTACCAGGACACGGTACTCGTTGGTTGCAGGTGCTACGGCGAAGTACAGCTTCGTCGTATTGACGGTAGCGTTTTCTATGTCCACTTCAACCACGTCGTATGGGCTAGCTACTCGATATACCTTGACAATACAGTCTCGGGTGTTCAGGTTGTGTGTAACCGTTATGGTCAGATCGGTGCCATTCCCCACAGAGGTTACGTACCCCTGTCGAGCTACAAGTGTGAAGTCCACTGCTAGACCGTCAACCGTGTCCACAAGGCCGGACCCGGGGGTAGTACCACCAGCGGTGATTAGATAAATCGCCATTATTACTCCGTAGGCCTAATTAGAACACGATACTCATTTGTAGCGGGGGCCACTGCAAAGTGCAGGGTAATAGCATTGGTGGTTGTTATGTCTATATCTACTTTTACGACATCGTACGGGCTGGCAACCCGGAAAACTTCTACGCTCATGTCTCGGGTACCACGGTTATGCGTCACCGTTATATCTGTGGAAGTTCCGTCGCCAATCAGTGCTTGGAAAGACCCGGACACAACAAGGGTGGGATCTACCCCAACAGAAGGGGACGTAACTATTCCAGAAGACGGATCGTCACTTAGTATATACAGGGGCATACCCACTCCAATTAAAGAAGGGTGAGGTAGCGTGTACCTCACCCTTCATTATACTTTATTGACCCCAGGTCAGGGGCTTTCTTTTCTTTACCTTGGAATCATCCGTAAAATCTCGTACCAGTTTCGATTTCAGGAAGATCCAACCCATTGTCAGACCATACGCCCAGTGCCCGAGAATACCATTCACCGCCACAATTCCATTGAGAATGAAGAGGTGGAATTGTGCAACCGGGAAGAAGAATAAGACTGCAAACATTCCCAGTCCTACAAAGTCTCCGTACAACCAACCGCCCTTTAGGTCGTGGAACCATCGGGGGAGCATAGCGTAGACGATACCTAGACCAGCACCATTACCGAAGAACCTCCACAGGTACCCTATCCACCATTGGTCTTCGAGGCCAATGCCACCCCACAGGACTCCAATGTGCGGGATCGGGTCGGGTAGACCAAGGGATACGGTAATGAGCAAACGGACAATATCATAAAGGATTGTGGCCAGGACACCCGCAGCGAAACCTACTGCTGCTCGTTTACCCCACTCGGGATAAAGAATGCCTAGTACAAGCATAATGATATACGCAGGGAGTACATACAGTGCAAAGACTACCCGAAGAGGTAGGAGCTGTGCGTACGATATGGACAAACCCATAACTGCTGCGGGACCCAATATGATAAATGCCATACGGACATAGAAGTCCTTGTTGAGACGGAAGGACACATCCCATTTCCAAAATCGGAAATGTACGAGGCGCCCTTCCGTGCTCGGCGTTTTGTCTTTACTTATCAGGTTCGGCAGACTACCACGTAGCCACCATGTTGTTATCAGACTGAAGCTCAACATGACAGCCATAAAGGCTATCGTGCCAATCATCTGTCAGTTAACCTCAAAGCGGAAGGTGTCGAATGCCTGTACCTGAGTGGCAGTGGCAGTCGGTAGAGGTGCGTGACCGGGCTGGGAGCAGTAGACATCGCCACGGTAGAAACCCGGCTCAAGGCCCTTGACCTCTGCCTGTACGTTGCCCTTGAAGCCCTGAACACCCTTGAATGCAGCATCGTAATCGTTACCAGGGAGGCCGTTGATTCCACCCTTCAATGAAGTGATACCGAGGTGGCAGTGGAGCAGCGGGCGCCCTTCCTTGTCCAACTTGCCAGGGTTCTCAAGGAACGTGGTACCGGCGCCACCTGTCTCATCGAACGTGAAGGCGTTAAGATCTAACGGACCCTTCTTGTCCTCGACGCGGATGTTGATCTTAAAGGCGTCACCCTTGTTCACAAGAGCCGGGGGGTTTGAGACAGTTACGCGAACACTGTCCTTGGAAACCTCACCGATAGGCTGTGAGACACAAGTCCCACCCTTGTTGTTCTTGCCCTCGCCCGCAGGCAAGTTGCTCGAACGACAGAAGTCACCAATGTCCTTGTTGGCATCCTTGAAGAGGTTCTTGACCTCATCACCCTTGAGCTTGACCTCACCCGGACGCTCATCCGAGGACTTCTCTTCCTCAGGAGCCGCACCATTCTCTACGCCACCCTGTGCAGAGATGTTGACGTCACCCTCATTGAAGATGGGAAAGTCATCTGCTGGATCACCCTGAGTCTGGCCCAGACCAACCAACACTGCGCCTAGTACAGCAGACGCAGCTACTGCGGATACCGCAGTCTTCTTTGCACGACTAGTAGGCATCAGTAGCCTCCATAAGTCGGGCTGTAGCCCTTACCGTCATAAGACGAAATAAGCAGACTGGTTCCACCTAGGGTCAGAGCGCCTAGGATAACGATAACTACTATCCAGGTCTTCTTAGACATTGTGATCCTCGGGATTATCGATGTACTGATACTGGAATGGAGAAGTTTCTTCTGGCTTGTTAGAGGGTACCACAGAAGCGGAACCCTTGTCACCTACACGGAATCCAATCAAGCCGGAAATCAAAGGAACAACCGCAGCTATTCCAGCAGTCTTGGCCTTGTCGAACAATCCCGGGTCCTTAAGGAATGCAATGTCTGCCTCACCCGCAGCAAAAGCTGCTAGGTAAATCGCAATGAATGCACCCACAAAGGTCAGGGCAACTCGCTCCACTAGGTCCACTACACGACGCTTTGTAAACATATCACCCTCGCTTAATTCGGTGCGCCATACTTCTTGGCCCACGCCGGGTAGTAACGATCCGGATGGGTATCCTTCTTGTTACTGACCAGAGCATTACGGCCATTGAAGAACTGTGTAATCTGGTTCTTGGCTCCAGAAGCCATTTCCCGGTCACCAATCGCGCACGCGTGAATGTGGTACGCGAAGCCTTCGGAAGGTGTACGAATCCAAGCCGCGAAGCCAGCCTTCTTCAAGGCTACAAGCAACGCAGTGTTCGTATCACCAATGTCAACTACGCCACCGCCATCGTGCGTTCCGGCCGAAGCTGAGACGCCAGAGTTGTAACTCCCCTGTGTAATCGGGAAGTTAGAGCCATAGATGGCACGTGCCTGCTCAAGCATTTGCTTGGTACGCATGTTGACAGTACGACCACCGTAAGTGGTACGAGAGTAGTTGTGCGCAGGCTCAGCACCCGCCGGGGGCTCAGACAGATCCACGGTGAAACCGTACTTCTGGCCCAGCGGAGGTAGTGACACGCGACCCGGCATACCATCCCAGGGACGAGCAGAGTCACCGATCTTCTGCTGCCAACGAGCGTATGCAGCCTGGCTCTGTGGACCGAAGTCCCCGTCAATCGTGACGCCACCGAACTCGTAGTTCAGGGCAGTCTGAATGATCTTGGCCGCAGCACTGTTCGTAATCGCCTCGTACAGCTTGACCGTACCCCCAATCTGGGGGGTAACAGCTACCTGAGTGAGACGTAGAACTTGACCCGGGTAGATCAGGTTGTTCCACGACACGAGCTGATCCACAGTAATACCGTGGGCTGCTGCGATACTTGACGCGGTGTCACCCGCCTTTACTGTGTACATCAGTACCCCTTCGAGGGTCGATTCGGATCAGCCTGCTGCACCTTAGCAGCAAGGTTGCTACCATCGTTCGCTACACCGTATGCAGCTCGGACGTAGTTGATACTAGCGGCACAAGACGCTACAGCATCATAGATGGAGAGCGACGTACCCGCCTGATGGTATCGAGCAAAAGTCTGTGGAATACACTGCCACATTCCTCGGGAACACTGACCTGGGTGACCGTCAGATACATTCTTACCTCCATTGATCTCCACCACGTTCTTCGCATTGCTGTCATAGGTATTGACAGCATTGGGGTTGTAGCTGGATTCACGTAGCGCCATGGTCAGGTAACCATTGACCCACTCATTGGTCACAGGTAGCCCCATGAGCGCTAGAGTAGTTCGTACTGTTTCCTCAGCAAACGCCTTACCGGTCATGGTACTTGTAGGCGTGTAGAGGACATCATTGACAGCTATGCGACCTGAGGTGTTCTCCACAGGGGTTGTGGGTAGCTTGCCAGAGCCATTGGCCATACCCCTAAGGAATGTCCAACCCATGGTGTCGATTGACGGGTCATAGACACCGGTACGGAACTGAGGGTTATCGTTGTGGAACGCAACCACTGCCGCCTGAGTTAGCGGACCGTAGTTGTCAGCTAGTTCTACACTCGCAGCCAAGTACCCGACACGCTTAAGCTCCGTCTGTAGAACCTGGGCTGACGGATTGTCCATATTCACCATGGGTAGGCCATTGGCATACGGATCAGTCGGGGGTTGAGGCTGAGTCTTCTTCACAATATAGGTAGCACCCGGCGCCACCTTCAAGTTGTTCAGACCAAGCAGTTCGTCCACAGAGATGCCAGCCTTCGCGGCCAGCGTGCTCCAAGTGTCTCCGACAGCAGCCACAACGGTCTCGACTGTGGGACCCCCAGGGTTCTCATCCGCCGCAACCTTCAAGTTCTGACCAACCCGGATCAGACTGTTGAACTTTGCGAGGTTATCCACATCTACATCGAAAGTGTTAGAGATACCTGAGAAGGTGTCACCAGCCTTGACAGTGTAGGTCTCTGGGGTGGGGTTGTTGATTACACCAAGCCATTCGGCCAGCTCCTGCTCACCTAGACGGTGGGCTTCCGCCGCAGACTCGATCGGGCTTACCTTTACCCCGGGGTAAACGATGTAAGTTACACCGGAACCAACACCACCTGAGGTGGGTGACGGGGGGACACCTAGCGCAGCAGCAGCAGCGTAAGACGCTTCACCGATACGCTGTGAGGGGCCTTGGTCACCGACCACCGCATGAATGTACTTGTCCTTGTAGACAATGGTGCAGAGGTTGCCGCCTACGATCCCAGACGCAGCGTAGTTCCACACGTTGCTCGGGAGAGGAACGACGATGAACGGAAGTGACTCCGCCTTCAAAGCCTTGCCATCGGACTGAGTCCAGGACGTGCTGGGCTGGAAGTACGGGTCCGTGTTGATATTACAGACAGAACCCGGCTGACCATCACAGTCGATGGACATACCGGAAGTCCAGTGGATAGCCCCGTCGCGTTCCATAACAGCCACAGAGGAGGTGGAACCCTCTTCATAGCGACCATTAGAAACTTGGGTTCCACCGGATGCTTTGGCGCGGATATCCGCAGCAGTTATAGCCACAGTGGGTGCCTCCAGTAGTGAGGGGCGGAAGCCGTATACATACTTGAACATAGGGTCACGTGCGCCTCGCGCAGCAGGCCCTGACCGCGCCTTAGGCGGGGTGGATTCGAACTCCACGCCAAGCAATGTACCACCAGTGTGACCAATGCCGTCTGCGGTAATTCCAATCATGAAGGGCGCTTCGAGGTCGCGTTCCCAACCAGATACCGGGCTGAATGCACCACTATGAAAGGGGTGGGTTGTAAACCAGCGTGACGCCCGGCCATCACGGATCATAGTAGCAATACCCGACATGTAGATCGAGCAGTCAAATTCGCCCAGTTTATATGTCTTGCCTACCTGAGCCTGGGCCCAGGCAAACGCCCTGTCCAGGTCTGCTTGCGTAGCCATTTAAATCCTTAGGATAGCCATAAAACTGTACGTCCCAGTATATCAGTAATGGTTCTTAGTGTGCTGCTCGACTAGCTCCTTTACTTCCTTGATAGACGAGTCCACAGTCTCTTGCCACTCCGGGAGACCAACCACTACCTCTGTGACATCCCCCATACGTTGCAGGACTTTCCAGGCCGGGCGGATTACCTTGGTATATATTATCGCCAAGCTAGTGACGATTGCAGCGATAGCACCTAAGGTAACGGCTAGCATTGAGATGGGGTCCATTACATTTCCCTTACAGGGGTATTACGGTCATTCGACCTTGAGTGTTAGCAACAGACGAACCGTCTGTTGAACGAAGACGTAGACGGAAGGTGTAGGTGCCCGGGCCCATTGCACCAAGATGGATTGCGTAGGAGCCCTGGAAATCGAAGCCAATGTTTGTTAGAGAGTTTCCACCTTGTGCACTGGCCCAAGTATCTGTGGCACCAAATTTACCCACAATTTCGGGGGAGCAATAAACACGTGCGGAATTTGTGTTGGAACTGGTATTAATGTCCGCTGTCCAGATTAGCAGACATCTGTCCTGTAGGGTAGCTGTGAAAGAGCTACCAGTAATTGTTACATAAGAGGTACTGGAAGTTACAAACCCTCCAGACCAAGCAAAGGTAACAATCTGTACTGGATTCACACTGTTGTTACCACCGGCTTGAAACAACTGTCCAGCATCAGTGGCTTTAGCCACCATTGTTTCTTGCATGTTGTAATACAGATTATTATTCAATTGTGTATGTGTAATGCCCTTGCCCGCCACAAAGGTGGTTGGCGCCGTCCATGCCATGACAACCTCCTATAGCGGCATAACAATAATTCGAGCGTATGTAAACTCGGTCTTTACAGATTCCGATACTTTATACTTCAATCGAAAACTAGTGGTACCCGGAGTCATGTCCTGAGCAATAAACGCAAACATTGAAGCATTGGGTGTGTCTTGATATTGACTAGTCTTTAGACAATAGGTATCATCCGGGTCTCTGTTTGTGGCACCAAACATCAACACTCCAACGGAAACCGTAGCAGTATGGGGCACTGTATTGCTCAGTTTCCTAGCCATAACCTCCATCATAATCAATGCTTGAGTCCCATGCTTGACTTTGATGGTAGGACCATTAGGATTTAGAGCACCGTCTAGGTCCGTCCAAGCAGAGCTGGAAGTAGTTCCGTAGGTATTACGGTGGGACGTGATAATCCTACGCCCTAGTTTATGTGGCCCCTCCACAGCTAGATAGCCCGTGGTGTTGTCACCAATAGCTTTGGACGGACCCTGCTCCAATAGGTTGTCTCGTAGATGAGTATTCAATTGAGCCGCAGTCAGCACCGTATTAGGGATGAACGTCATAGGTGCAGTCCAAGCCATGAATACTCCTAAAGAGGCAGAACAATCAAAGTACGGTTTTGGAAAGACGCCGTATTACCATTGGGGAAACAACGATACTGCATTGTGAAAGTATTGGTACCCGGATTAAGATTATCAATATAACTCATACAACTGAATTGCTGCACTGCATCATTCCCCTGACCATTATGCATCGCAGTATTACTTGCCAGGGCGGTAATGCTAGTAGCTCCGGAAACCTTTACAGCGGCAGAAGCTACATGGTTAAAGTCAAACGCGGTAGAAGCTTTATCGCTTGAGGACTGCATGGACGTAATGATAAGTGCCGCAGTACCTGTCTTGCACGTTACAACCGGACCCACTGTGTCCAGATCAAAGTACGTGCTTGCAGGGTTGGTACCTGCAATGGACTCCACAGAGTTTGTTTCCAGGGTGGCGATGTACCATTGTCGCTCTTCAATTTTGTTCGCCCCCGTAGCCATAATCAGTGCACCGGGTGTGTATGCGACAGCAGCTTCCGTCTCCAACATGTTGTCGCGTAGATACGTGTTAAGGTCCGCAGCTGTCAGAGTTTCACCGTTGGTCCACAGTTTAGGGGTGGTCCACGCCATGATTACTCCTTAGAAGGGGATGACCGAAATGGTACGTCGCTGGAAAGTACCCGTGCCCGCCGAACCCGAAATCTTGTAGTTCAATTCAAACGTATTTGATCCTGGAGTCAAGCTGGTTAGAATATGTCCCACACCTAGACGAATACGCTTAGTGCTGTTACTGGTTGTCAATTCAACATAGGCTGATCGTTCATCACCAGCCGCTAGGGTGGTAGCTCCAGAAACTCCGTAGCCTAGATGGATGAAGCCGCTTGTACCCGAGGCCGCCATATCTGCTTCAATAGCTATGAACACCCTTTCTCCGGTGGTAATCGTTAGAGAGGGGTTAGTACCACCAGAGGTTAGGCTGGTCGTATAGCTGGAAGAAGTAGTAGTACCCGCAGTGTTAATTGCAGCACGGTTAGCCATACGCTGAGCAATAGCGTTGGTACCCGTCGCCACAAAGAAGCCAGAAACAGTTGTGGCCTTGGCTGGGGCAGTTTCTAGAAAGTTATCTCGAACATGGGTATTGAACTGAGCAGCAGTGAAGACCGTGTTGGCCACTGCTGTCATAGGGGCTGTCCAAGCCATTAAATCGCTCCATTCACCCGAGCTTCTTCCCGAAGCTCTTCGACCGTCTGACCACTAGGACATCCGGCCTTGAGAGCGAGAGGATGATCCTTCGGAAACCAATTACGAGTCTTAGGCATCTGACGCTCTTCTAGGGCGCGCCAAATTTCTGCATAGTTTGCATCCCAGACCAACGTACCAATATGGCCACAACCCCCCGGGGGCTGGCAAAAGAAGCTGCCCTGTCCAGGCTCCACAAGGAGCGCGTTTCCACACTCCAGCGGGCAGTCTGCAACCCAACGACCGAAATTCACATATGCCTGTGCGTAAGTAATCTGTAGACTCATCATAGCCCCAAAATCTTTGTAGACGAACCTAGGGTACTCTCGTCAAGAATGAACAAGTTTCCAGTATAGTCGGGTCCAGCAGATCTGTCACCAAATACACCTTCATTAAACCCTTTACCTACAGTGTTGAAAGTAAAAGGATTCAATTGCGGATATTGCAACTGTTCACAGCCTATCACAGTACGGTGCGTAAATCCAGCGTCTTCAATGGAGTGTGAAACTTGTTCCACAAAGAAGTCATCGTCTGTAGCCGTATTGTAATTAGTGACGTGAATACGCTCAGAAAGCTTTACTTCTAGCGCACGCCGCATGGATGCTGCGTTGTGGTTATTAACTTCAAAGTGAAGCATCGGTAGGCGCTTGAACCTCTGGTTCAGGATAATCTCACTGATAGCAAAGGTATCATTGTAATTTGCCCACGGAAGACCATCTGTGTAGGACTTGGGCCCGTTGACATCAATTGAATCAATATCTCGGTTATCCAACTTCACAGAGCGCACTACGGAAACCGGTCGAGCAATCAACCGCATACCCGTGAAGGTAGCGGGGTTGACCCCACTCGGGTTTTTGATAGTCATATCAAGAGACTGACCGGAAGTTCGAGACAGCGTGATGTTCACTGTGCCGGATTCTAGGATGTAGTCATAGTTGGCCGGAAGCACATTGGCATCCACCCAAGCACCCTTTACCGGGATCTGAGCCTCAATGAACGGGTCACTATCCGATGATACCTTCAGAACAATACTCTCTGAAGGGCCTAGGTAGTAACTCTCGTCCGTCGACCAGACCTCTTCGAATGCACCTTTGTAGCGCTGCTCCACAGTCTTGGTAACGATGTTGATTACATCGCGCCAACCCACGTCGTATTGGAAGGGGCGGCTGTAACCGATTACCGGTACAGCTTCAACAACGTTGGCAGTATCGGATAGACCGACGCCCTCTTTAATACCCTTGGTGATGAACTTGCGAATCACTTCCGCAAGATCAATATTGTCTTCAACACCCTTGGTGTTGGTTTTACTGACAGGGTCCGTAAGTCCGAGGGGGTCCGCTATCGGCTTGGTGATTTCTTTACCGACACGGTCACTCAGGCCAGCACTGTCTGACCGACCCTTCTCCACTTCTTGAGTGAAAGCGTCGGTAAGATCTACATGCTCAAACCCGTCCTCGGGAGGTGTACTCATCACTCATCCTTTACGGTTTTCTTAGGCTCCGAAGAAGTCGTGCGCCCAAGAGATAGCCAGAGTGTCGCCAACCTGCTTGTTGATTGCCGGGAAAGTGATACGGGCAATAGTTGCGGCAGCGTTTGACGTGCTGTCAGAAGCTGCATTGTTGACGATGACCGCCTCTGTGAGGGCAGTGTCAGTAGCTACACCCGGAGCCCAGGAGCAGTAGTAGGTAATGCGGTAACCTACGTCTGATCCAATAGCGGCCACAGTAGGGTAGGTGGCGGAGAAGGCTATGTTGGAACCGGACTTGTAAGTACCCAGGGCTGAGGCCGCACCGCTCTTGGTCGGGGTAGTAGAGCCCGTGCCCAGCTTCATACCCGTGACCTTGGTAACATCTGCGGGCGTGGCCGGAACAACTGCTGCCGCAGAACGGCTGGCATAGTAAAGATCACCGTTAGTGGTAATGAGGTTCTTGATCTTCTCGAAGTAAACGATCCGGCCATTGCTGTTGATAAGGCGAATGGTAGCCAAACCGGTCAGTTTAAAATCATTGCGAGCCATAGTTCACCTTTTCGTACGGCCGTACAAATAAGAGGAGGGACCTAGTAGGTCCCTCCTCATTATACCTTATGCGTTAGACAGTGACACTTTCCAGAACGTCGTCACCATCACATTCCTCGAAGTAAGCCACTACCTGGTCAGAATCGCCCCAGAAGAATCTGTGATGACGATTTCTGAAGACGAAGTTATTCAATTCGTCAATGTAGATAAAGGCAGGAAGACCCTCGGAAGATACGATATTGGTTACCGCTTCCAGGGCGGTAGTTCCTTCCTCCCACCACCAGTTCATAACGGTGGAACCTACATCCAAGATGCGCTTCTCTTTCGGCCACCCAATCTCGTCCAACACCACATCAATAGCTTCGTTGGTACGAATAGTCTGATATAGCGCAGTAGAGATTTCCACAGAACCCATGCGCCCAAGCTGGTCAAACGCACTTACCTGGACCGTTGACTCTGTGGGCAGCTCCTGGTTGATCACAAAGTCATCGATGTAGCCATTGAACAATGTGTAGAAGCGACCCTCAAAGAGTGCTCGAATCTGCATAGCCGCACCTGATCCAGGACGGCTGTACAGAACGGATAGAGGGTTGGCTGGGGAGTAGTTACGGTCTTCGTTCTTGAACTCGAAGTCGGTGTCCGAAGGGCCTACCGCTGAGAGTGACCTAGCTTGGTCTCGGCCTTCCGTGAAACTAATGTCGCTATTGCCGAGCACCAATTCTGTGATGTCATCCCCCGCAGTGGTGAGGGAGATGTCATCCAACATCGCACCAAAGAAAATGGTGCTGGGCTGAGGGCCTGGTAGGTCGCTGACCCGAATAGTGTGGGTACTACTAGTCGCCTCGAATGAGGTTTCCAGTAGCTGCCACTCGTTCCTTATGTGGGTGTAGGTCTCGTACAACGCGTTGTCACAGGAGAACTTGACGTGGTAAGCGTTGTCGTAGGGGTAGGCCCAGGCCTGAACCACATAGACCGTACCGGGTACGAGACCCGTAAGAACCTTAGTGCATAGTTCTTGCGGGTCCATACCACCAGAGGTGTGGTGCAAATACATAGCCATTGCACCACTGTGCTGAGGTAGGTAGCTGTAAAAGTCCAGCTCCCCACCTGGGGTGGCTACCCACCCATTCAAACTGGAGCCTTCGAAATCGTCAATGACGACTGTAGAAGGCTTGTCCCAGTTAACAATAACTTGGTACTGCGCCGTGTTGCTAGCCATTAAACCGTACGCCCCTTACGCTTGGCTTCCTTCATCGCCTTGACTACCATATCTTCGAACTGTCGCTGGCTACCGGCGAAGGTAGCACCACTGAAGTCGAAGTGGTATGTATCACCCTGCGCACTAGCAGAACGACCGGAGCCGGAATTGATCCCCACAGAAGTTGAGGGGCGGCTACCGCGAATCGGCATGTTCGCAGCACTGGCTAGGTTGTTGGACATGCGTCGAGCCAACGTCGCCTGAGAAGCAATACCCTTGGCGAAGTCTTGACCGAAGGCGATACCGGACCACTTGGTGTAGCCACGACCAGATAGCGGACCCTGCTTAGCAGGTGAGCTAGGCATTGCCGACTTAGCTGCCGCTGCAAGCTCGTTGGCAGCTGCCTGAACCTGACCAACCTGAGAACGAATACCTTCCGCGAACGCCTGACCAAGAGCCTGACCGGCTGCCTGGAACTGACCGACAGCGCCCTGTAGAACCGCTAGGGCTTGCTGCACCATCTGCTGAAAGGCCTGCTGTACTTGCTGTGAAGCCTGCTGTACAGCCTGGACCATCTGCTGCATACCCTGCTGCATCTGCTGAGTCATCTGCTGGACACCCTGCTGAACTGCCTGCTGTGCCTGCTGCATACCCTGCTGGATTGCCTGGGTGATCTGCTGCATAGCCTGCTGAACAGTCTGACCGATCTGCTGCCAACCCTGCTGCATCGCTTGCTGGATCTGCTGCATTCCAGTAGTAACAGCCTGCTGAATCTGCTGCATACCAGTTTGAACAGCAGTCTGGATCGCAGTCATCGCAGTCGTGATGGCCGTCTGAATTGCAGTCCACCCGGTGGTGAATGCAGTCTGAATAGCCGTCATGCCCGTTGTTACAGCCGTCTGGATCTGAGTCATGCCGGTAGTAACAGTGGTTTGAATCTGCGTGAAGGCGGTCGTGAAAGCCGTCTGCCACTGAGTAGTTGCGGTAGTGATGGCAGTCTGAATCGCTGTCATACCAGTGGTGACCGCAGTCTGAATCTGCGTCATACCGGTGGTCACTGCGGTCTGAATGGTGGTGAACGCAGTGGTGAAGGCAGTACCCCACTGGGTGGTACCCGTAGTGATGGCCGTCTGAATGGTCGTCATACCGGTCTGAACGGCAGTCTGAATCGTCGTCATACCCGTTGTTACCTGGGTAGATATCTGAGTGAATGCCGTCGTAAACGCCGTCCCCCACTGGGTTGCTCCAGTGGTGATAGCGGTACCGATGGTGGACATACCGGTTTGTACAGCGGTCTGAATCGTCGTCATACCGGTTTGGACCTGAGTGGATATTTGAGTGAAGGCAGTGGTGAACGCGGTACCCCACTGAGCCACCTGAGTAGTGATGGTGGTTTGGATCTGAGTCAGCGCGGTTGTGATCGAAGTTTGCAGAGCGGTGAACGCGCCTGACACATCGCCACCCGCTAGGCCCGTCTTGATACCTTCAAGGATCTGCTTGGCGATGTCCTCACCAATCTTACCGAATTGGCCGCCACCACCTCCGCCACCTTGAACACGAGGGGCACCCTGCTTACCACCAGTGATGAAGTTAAGTGCAGCCTTACCTCCAGGTCCTAGTACACCATCAATAAGACCATCAAGAATACCGCCACCAAGCTCAGATACCTTGTCCTTGATGCCTTCAATGATCTTGGCACCGATTTCCTTACCCCACTCAAGGGCCTTCTTACCGAGGTTCACAACCTCTTTGCCCAGAGCAGTAGCAAACTCGGTGGCCCACTTCACAGCGGCTGTGGCTAGCTCTCCAGCCTTACCGACAAGTTCAGCCACAAAGTCAGTAACCCACTTAACAGCCTGGGCAACGATCTCCCCAACTCCGGTGACTAGACCTGACACGAAGTCAGCAACCCACTTGGCAGCAGTCGAAACCATTTGGCCTGCGCCTGTGATTAGCTGAGCCACAAAGTCGGTGACCCACTTGATAGCCTGTGCAGCTACCTGGATAGCGCCACCCGCTAGGCCCGGTACGAATTGAGCAACCCACTGAAGGGCCGTGGCCGCTAGTTGTCCAGCGCCCTGTACCAAGCCAGCAATGAACTGAGTAACCCACTGCACTGCGGTAGAGACAAGCTGCGCGGCACCCTGCACCAGACCGGCAATAAACTGAGTAACCCACTGAACGGCCGTTGAAACTAGCTGCCCCGCCCCCTGGATCAAACCAGCTATGAATTGCGTGACCCATGAAATAGCCGTGGTCACAAGCTGCGCGGCCCCACTGACAAGGCCTGTAGCGAATGAAGTGACCCACTGAAGTGCAGTCGCAGCAAGCTGGGCAGCACCTTGTACTAGTCCTGCAATGAACTGAGTTGCCCACTGGATAGCAGTCTGCATAATCTGTTGGGCAGCGCCTGATAGGGTGGAAACCACCTGAGCAATCCACTGAGTAATGGCAGGGATAGCACCGGCAAGCGCACCAATAATCTTGCCACCCAACCCTGTGAACGTTGCCATAAGGTCATCAAAGCTGATACCCGCTAGCTGCCCGAACAAGCCAATCAGAGTAGTAAGGGGGCCGATGGCAGGCTGAATTTTCTCAAAGAAATCGTTGAATGCGCTTGCTGCTCCTGAAATAAGCGGCACAAGCATAGGTAGCATGTCTGCCAGCAACTTGAAAGCATTCACAATGGAGTCGATGACTTCAGGGTCCTTGGACAGGGCCGCCATGAACTCACCTAGTGCCGGGACAAGCTCCTTGATACCGTCACCAAGAGCTTCCCATACTGCCTTCCAGTCACCCTTACTCAGCTCTGCCATGAAGTCAGAAAGGGCGGTACCGACATCCCCAAGGAATGTAGCAAAGCCTTCAAATGCAGGGCCAGAGCTTTCAATGAGCTGAATCAAACCAGGCATGGCGTTCTTGGCAAGGTCACCAATACCCTGAACCAGAGGCTCAATCAGAGGGGCGACACCCTCAAAAGCCTGCTTCAGAGATGGACCAAGATCCTTGGCGATCTCACCAAGCTGCTTCATCCCATCAAGAAGCGGGCCCTTAAGGGGCTCCGCCGCTTCTTGAAGGGTGGAGGTTACTGTATCTGCTAGGTCCTTAAAACCTGCTTGGATTTCTTTATTTTGTGCCAAAATAGCTGCACCGGCTGCAATGATTGCCACAGGGATCGCGGTGGCGATAAGTGCACCTGCGGTTACCGCAGCGATTCCAAGAGCCACAAGGGCTGCGGTAGCACCGACGACTGCAATACCGATAGTGGCAATAGGCCCGGCGGCTCCACCGATACCCATCAAACTACCAAGCACACTCACAGCAGAGCTACCCATGCGGCCTAGCGCACTGGCACCATCCCCGGCCGCACCGGAAACTCGTGTAATTCCATCACTGGAATCACCAATTCGGCGCAGGGACGTGCTAGCACGGTCACCATCTGCACCTAGACGGCTAAGGCTTGCCGACAGTCGGGTAAGGGCTGCGGATGCGTTATCTGCATCAGTATCAACAACAATCCGTAGCCGTGCGACATCTGGCATGCGGGCTCCTAAACATGAATAAACCGAGCCAGGTTCTGAACCTGACCCGGCTTATCGTCACTTCACCATAGTTTTTCTAAACTGTGGTTCGTTAATTGCTGCTGTTTTGTTGCTCTTCTTGGCAGCTTTCTCGGCTTCCTCTTCGATCTTCCTTCGATGGGTAAAGTACGCTGCCCAATATGTGGCTTCTTTAGCCGTTAATGGGGCTGGTCTACCCAGAAGTAGTTCATCGACTGTTTTGCCTAGGGTCTCTGCCAAATAAAACAACTGAAGAAGTTCGCCGTTGTCAGCGAAAGTCTTCTTCTGCCTGCTTAATGTAGTCCTCCGTCAGGCCAGAGAAGGTCAAGCAAGCAGCCTGAAGTCGCATAAGCGCCTTCGGGTTGGACTTGGCGTAAAGCTCATCGACCTGATCCAAGGTAAGGCGGGGCTCCACAAGGGAGAAGGAGATAAGATTCATCTCCAACCTAAGGTCGTCAACGTTTCCACGAACCATAGAAGCCTTGCGGAGCTTGACCTGCTCAGCCTTGGTCAGAGACTTGATCTTAACCTTGCAATTCCACTCAGGGATTTCAACCCAACGCTCGGAAGAGTTAGGCTGACCAAGAATGAAATTAAAGTCTCCAGCAGGAAGAACTTCATCTTCCTTAACATTATCTACGACAGACTCAAGCTCTGACATTGGGTGCCCTCTTTCTTAGATACTTAGGACTGGACCGTACGGGTCACAGAACCGGTGAGACGAATCGTACCTTCGATGGTTACAGCCTCATCGACAGTCGCCTCAATGGCATACTGCTGAAGAAAACCATCAAAAGTGTATTCCGGAAGACCGGTGCCGGTTCCGGCGGGACGATAACGCCATGATACAACTTCACCATAGATATTGTCTAGCTGGAAGTCTACACCAGAAGCGTCGTCATCAAAAAGACCTTCGAATTCCAGGGTGGACTCAGCCAGACCCGGAATGTAGTCCTTAATAGTGGAACATAGCGTGGTGACCTCGGCCTCGTCCAGCTCACGCTCTAGCGTAATCTCAGACATTGCACAGTCAAGGGTGACAGAGTAAGACGTGCCACCTAGCGGGTCCATCGCTAGTTCGGCCTTAGTACCGAATACGAATGCCATCAGATTTCTCCTTTAATCCTGGCCAGGATTATTCCTGTCTAATTGTACCAGAAATGGGTTTTATGGTGTTTGCTGAACTCAGACGTTCCGCTTGAATCCGACACTGAACTGGAAACTGGGGGTAGTTCCAGAAATAGTCCACTGCGCGCGAACGTATCGGTTAATGCTGTTGGGTAGAACTAGGTACTGAGCATCTATTGCGGTAGCAGCAGAGAAAGTACCAAGATCGGCCCAAGATACGTTGTCAGCAGAGTGCTGGATCTTCACCGTGGCGGAGGGAGTCGTACCGCTAACGCTGGCTACGGAAAGCACAGCTACACCACCCAAAGTAGAGCTAGTGGTGTTGTCTAGGGCGCTGCCGTTACCACTAGTGGTACGAGCAGCAATGGGGGCAAGAATCTTTCCACGAGAGAGGCCGGAAGTACCACGGAAAGTCATCTCTGTGGAAGCAGCTTCGTCCACAGTGTTCTCGACTGCGTACTGCTGTAGAAAGCCATTCATCATGTAGACAGGGTCACCGAACTGACCTCCACCCTCAGGGGCGAAAACAATAGGGAAGACCGAACCTAGACGTGAATTGAGCCAAGCTTCCATAGTGTTGGAAGGTGAAGCCGTGTTCGTGTCGAACAAACCTTCAATTTCCAGGGTGACCTCTGCCAGGCCAGGGATATAGTCCTTGATGGTGGAGCAGAGAGTAGTAACTTCTGCCTCATCTAGCTCCTGCTCTAGCGTTAGCTCGGTAATGATGCAAGAAGCATCCTTACCGTCTAGCCAAGCGCGAGCACTGGTACCGAATACGAATGCCACTTAGCTCACCTTTTCGATGCTGTTACTTGCAAGCAGCCACTCCACAGAGTCCTCGGGGAGATCAAGAGCAATCTCCCCGGCCTCCACACGCACGTCGCCATAATTCAGGCCGACAAGTGCTCGGTACTGGACCTTATTAGTAGGCTTCTTTGCGGGCTTCTCAGCAGATTCGTCCACCTTAGAAACCGGGTTGCTTTTAGTGTTCTTATCTGACATGACAGCCCCTTTCGATTAATGCTAATTATACCTTGTATTTACCCTACAACTACACGAAAGACGACCACGCTGTGGTAGAAGTTCGTATTACCGGATTCCTGCTCATCATATTCAAATGAGCTGGACTCTGTGATGGACAGAATTTGCTGTCCATCACCCAAGGTTGCGGACTCGTGGGATAGGAGGGCACAAACCCTTTCCATTACATTACGAGCCTTCTTACCACCGTCGAATCCCGTGTCCACACATTTGATGGCTAGGAAGTGAGAGTCATAGGCCTTACGGCAAATGACTTGACGATGTGAACCAGCCTGCTTGTTGATAACCACAAAGGGGTATTGAGTCTTCTCGGGGGCGGAGAAAACGAACGCTTTGTGGTTACCAAGACTCTGTAGCGCCGAATCATTATTGATACGGTTGACAATCCAGGCAATAGCCTGCTGGTAGCTCATGCGGCCCCCTCAATCTTCTGACCGTATGTACGACCGTGAATTGCGACACTGGCCACACCAGCAACAAAACCTGGCATCATGAACGGCTGGGGGGACATATAGCGCGTACCATATTCGTTATATGCAGCATATTCACGCGTGGCGCCACCCTGCATACTGGAAGCAGTCACTTCAGCCGGGTTTCCCTCAGTAACGTTAATACCGCTACGAAGGGCTCCTGTACGTACAGGGGCGGCTGCTTGTGCTTCGTTCTGCATGGTCTTGGCAATATCAGTGCAAAGGTCGTCAGCAGCCGATAGAACCATAGCGGCACAACGGTCCAGGTGGTTATATACGACGATTACAGGCATCAGCGCATCGCCTCCACTCGGACTCGCTTTGCCGTGATAAATGTGTCATCTGCCTGAAAACCTACGACACGCCACTCTCTGTTGTCGTAGATGATCACATCTTCGATAGCAATCTCCTGGTTCCAGGCCATTACTACGAAGGCGTCAGTCTGGGCGTTTTCCTTCTCGCCCCACATGCGGGTTTCTTCTGACGTACCGTTAGGTCCGGAAGAGATCCACAAGCGCATAGGTACGTTCGTACCCACAGTGTTGAGGGATCGGCTTGCGCCACCCTCTCCGTCTGAGTCGAAGACCTGTCGCTTGATGTCCCCGAACCCACCAATTTCTGCAATGGACTGAACCTGGATCGCTCGAATCTCGTCCAGCTCAGCCTGTGTGATGAAGTTCGGTCCGGGCATCAGTTCCTCAGATCTTTACGAACCAGCTTGATCTGGTTGAAACTACCTCCACCCCATCCCCA
>JACCDR011999025.1_pt1 | contig 32439 bp, 31 predicted proteins | sample 7446431 | NCBI WGS metagenome assembly JACCDR01 (sample SAMN15323443, study PRJNA562643) | freshwater metagenome | isolation source: river surface water | place: USA:Blue River Watershed | collected 2017-08-17
ATGTGGTGCATGCGCTGCTCTCCATTGCCGACCGTCTGCACGTGATCAATTTCGGCAAGACCCTGTGCGCCGGCGAGCCGCAGGCCGTGATGCAGGACGCCGAAGTGCGCCGCGTCTACATGGGACTGGAGGCCTGAATGCTGCTCGAAGCCCAAGGCATTACGGCATTTTATGGCGATGCGCAGGCGCTGTTCGGGATTGACTTCAAGCTCCAGGCCGGTGAAGTAGTCGCGTTGATCGGCGCCAATGGCGCCGGCAAGTCTACCTTCCTGAAGACCCTGACCGGACTGCTGCCGCCAAAGCAAGGCAGCATCCGCTATGACGGCCATGAGTTGTCGACGCTGGATGCGGCCGACATCGTGAAGCTGGGCATTGCGATGGTGCCCGAAGGTCGCCGTCTCTTTCCCAGCCTGTCGGTCGAAGAAAACCTGTTGATGGGCACGCTGTCGCGCCGTGCCGGCGCGTGGGACCTGGCGCGCGTGTATGACCTGTTCCCGATTCTCAAGGAGAAGCGCCGCCAGCCGGGCACCTCGCTGTCCGGCGGCCAGCAGCAGATGGTCGCGATTGGCCGCGCGCTGATGAGCAACCCGCGCCTGCTGCTGTGTGACGAGATTTCGCTCGGCCTCGCGCCGGTCGTGATCCGAGAGATTTATGCCGCCTTGCCTTCGCTGCTGGCCGATGGCATGTCGCTGCTGATCGTCGAGCAGGATGTGCAGCTGGCGATGCAAGTGTCGTCGCGCGTGGTCTGCCTGCAAGAAGGCAAGGTCTCGCTCGAAGGCCGGTCGGGCGAACTGACGCGCGAGCAGATCAGCCAGGCCTACTTCGGCCTATGACGCCGCGTGATGCCTGATTACGTCGAGCGACACCCTATGACCCTGTATGAAGCGGTATGACGCTGATAGGAATGTGAGAAAAGCATGACCGACGTCCTGATCCAAGGCCTGCTGCTGGGTGGACTGTATGCGCTGTTCGCGCTCGGCCAGTCACTGATGTTTGGCGTGATGCGTCTGACCAATACGGCGCAGGGCGACTTCATCATCCTCGGTGGCTTCTTTGCCATCAGCCTGGCCGCCGCCACCGGTCTGTCGCCGGGTCTCGCCTTGTTGCTGGTGGCACCGGTGGCCTTCGTGTTCGGCTATGCCCTGCAGCGCTTCGTGCTCAATGGCACGCTGGGCCGCGACCCGCTGCCGTCGCTGGTGGTCACCTTCGGCCTCGCCATCATCATCCAGAACGTGCTGCTCGAAGTGTATTCGGCCGACCCGCGTTCGCTGGACACCGGTTCACTGGCCATCGCCAGCCTGTCATTCGGCGACGTCACGGCCGGCACGCTGCCGCTGCTGATCTTTGCGGTCGCCGTGCTCGCCACGATCGCGCTGCAGGCGCTGTTCTCGACGACCTCGCTGGGCCGCTCCTTCCGCGCAGTATCGGATGATCGTGAAGCGGCGCAGCTGATGGGCATCCGTCCCGCCATCGTGTATGCGCAGGCCACGGGCATTGCGTTCGTGCTGATCGCTGTGGCCGGCGCCTTCCAGGCCATGCGTACCACGGTCGCGCCGTCCGATGGCCCGCTGTTGCTGCTGTTCGCATTCGAAGCCGTGATCATCGGCGGCATGGGTTCGTTCTGGGGCACGCTGCTGGGCGCAATGCTGCTGGGGCTGACACAGCAAATCGGTTTCCGTTTCGATCCGGGCTGGGGCATCTGGTTCGGTCACCTGATGTTCCTCGCGGTGCTGCTGGTGCGCCCGCAAGGCCTGTTCCCGAAGACGAGGTAAGCGATGACATCGCCCGTGTCCCTGAACCCGGCTGCGCAGGCCTCGTCTGCGGCGCTGCCTTTCGAAGTTATTCGCAGCAATCGCTTTTCGACGCTGCTGCCGTTGATCGCCGCCTTGCTCGTGATGGTCGCGGCGTCCCTGCCGCTGTGGGGAGAGTCGAGCTGGATGCGCGAAGTGGTCGAGATTGCCTGCTACTTCGTGTTCGCGATGATGTGGAACCTGCTCGCCGGGTATGGCGGCATGGTCAGCATCGGCCAGCAAGCCTTCTTCGGTTTTGGCGGCTACATCATGCTCATCCTCGGCAATGAGGCGGGCGTCAATCCCTTTGTCGCGATACCGCTTGCCGCGCTGGCGACGGCGCTGGTCGCGTGGCCGGTGTCCTATCTGGCCTTCCGGCTGCAGGGCGGCTATTTCGCGATCGGCACCTGGGTGATCGCCGAAGTGTTCCGCTTGTCGTTCGCGAACCTGCACTGGGTCGGCGGCGGCTCGGGCACGTCGCTGACAGCCTTGCGCGGCATAGAGAAGGCGGTACGCGAATCGACAACTTACTGGATTGCGCTGGCCTGCGTGGTGGCCGTGATTGCCGGCGTCTATCTTTTTCTGCGTTCCAAGCGCGGGCTGGCACTGCTGGCGATACGCGACAACGAGCTGGCCGCCGCATCGCAGGGCATCGACGTGCGCCGCATGAAGCTGGCGGTTTACCTGATTGCCGCCGGTGGCGCGGGTCTGGCCGGCGCGCTGTACTTTGTGAGCAACCTGCGCATCTCGCCGGATGCGGCATTCTCGGTGAACTGGACGGCGTTTGCGATCTTCATGGTCGTCATTGGCGGCATCGGTCGCATTGAGGGCCCGATTGTCGGTGCCTTGCTGTTCTGGTTCCTCAACAAATTCTTCAGCGATTACGGCAGCTGGTACCTGGTGGGACTGGGCCTGATCGCGATCCTGGTCACGCTGTTTTTCCGCGACGGCCTGTGGGGCGCGCTGCAGCGCCGCCATGGCTGGACCCTGTTCCCGACCCATCGACTCCTGAAAGCGAGACAACGCCATGCGTAACCTGACCGAAGCGAACCTGACCGATGCCGTGCTGGCGCGCCTGTCCGAATGCGATGACCCGCGCCTGAAGCAGGTGATGGCGTCGCTGATCAAGCACCTGCATGCCTTCGTGCGCGAAATCGAGCCGACGCCGCAGGAGTGGATGGCCGGCATACAGTTCCTGACCGCGACCGGGCAGAAATGCGATGCGGTGCGCCAGGAATACATCCTGCTGTCGGACACGCTGGGCGTATCGATGCTGATGGATGCGATAAATAATCGAAAGCCCGTGGGCGCCACCGAATCCAGCGTGCTCGGCCCCTTCTATGTCGAGGGCGCGCCCGAGCATGCCAACGGCGCCGATCTCGCCCCCGGCGAAGGCCCGGGCGTGACCGTGTCGGGCAGCGTGCGCGGCACCGATGACAAGCCGTTGGCCAATGCGGTGCTCGACGTCTGGCAGACCGCACCGAATGGCCTGTACCACATGCAGGACCAGCAAGCGGAAGAATTCCACCTGTGCGGCAAAGTACATACGGCCGCCGATGGCAGTTACCAGCTGCGTACCCTGAAGCCGGTGTCGTATGCGGTCCCGGTCGATGGTCCGGTTGGCCAATTGCTCGAGAAGCTGGGCCGCCATCCTTACCGTCCGGCGCATATCCATTTCATCGTGTCGGCACCGGGCTACAAGCCGGTGGTCACGCAGATCTACACCGAGGGCGACGACTACCTGGAATCGGATGCGGTGTTCGGCGTGAAGAATTCGCTGGTGGTGGATTACCAGCGCGATGGCAACGAGTGGAAGGTCGGCTACGACTTCGTGCTCGAGCCGGCGGCCTGAACGCGGGACGCGAGCCGCGTTCCGGGACCGGCCCCCGGCAGCGCGCAGCCGCTGCACGACGACGCATTACCTCATCATTATCGGGAGGCGCCAACATGTTCTTTCTCGTGCTGGGTACCGACAAGCCGGGCATGTCTGACGTGCGCCTGGAAGTGCGCCCCATCCATCGCGCCTACCTGCGCAATCCGGGCGCGCATCCGGTCAAGGTGCATTTCGGCGGGCCGACGCTGACGACGCAGGGTGAGCAGGCCAATGGTACGCTGCTGGTCGTGGAGGCGGACGACATTGCGGCCGTCTCCGAATTCGTCGCCGATGATCCTTATTCGCAGGCGGGCGTGTTTCGCTCGGTCGAGATACGTCCGTGGTCATGGACCGTCGGCGCGCCTGAAACCCGTGGAGTGACGACTTGAACTGGCAGCAGCATCCGGATTGCCCCGCAGAGGGTACGCGGCTTTGCAAGATAGACGAGATTCCCGACCAGGGTGGCCATGAGGTCAGCTTCGGCGATGGCCGCGAAAACTTCCGCGTGCTGTTGTTGCGGCAGGGCGCGCAGGTCTGGTCGTATGTGAACTATTGCCCGCATTTTTCGCTGCCGCTCAATTACGAGCCGCAGACTTTCGTCACGCTCGACGGCCTGATCATGTGCGCGCACCACACGGCCTTCTTCAATTTCAATGATGGCCGCTGCGTCGACGGGCCCTGTGTCGGGGATGGCCTGGTGGCGCTGCCGATCCGCGTGGACGGCGATACCGTTTACTTCGGCGCGTCGGCGACGGCAGCGTCCTGAGCGACTTGCGGTACGCGCCCGCCGGGGGTGGTCCCGGCCGCAGCGCTCGCTGACAGCGCAGTGATGAATTTGACGTCGACGACCGTTCGGTGCAGCACGCGGAAGCTCAGCATGCCGCCATTGGCCAGCGCGATCTCGCGACACAGGCTCAGGCCCAGCCCGGTGCCGTCGATGCGACGGCTATGGGCCGCATCGCCGCGCGAGAAGCGATCGAATACCGTGTTCTCGAAGCCATCGGGCAGTGGCTGCGTCGGGTTGGTGAAGCGCACATACAGCCGGTCGTTTTCAGTCCATGCGGAAATGTCGATCCAGCCGTTCGGCTCGTTGTACTTGACCGCATTCGTGAACAGGTTGTTCAACATCTGCCGCAGCAATGCGCGATCGGTCTGCAGCAGCAGGCCGGGTTCGACGCGACCGCGGATCTCGAGCGGCGGCTCCAGTATTGCCATGTCGGCGCGCATGTCTTCCAGCAGCGCGCTGATGTCGACGGTTTCGATATCCAGCGCCATCCTGCCGGCATCGGCCTGCGCGAGCAACAGCAGCTTTTGCGTGATGCCGGCCAGTCGTTCAATTTCGTCGCATACCAGCCGCAGCTGCGCTTGCTGGCGTGAGCCAGGCTCGGACTCGCGCAGCGCGCGCTCGACATGGCCTTGCATGATGGTCAGCGGTGTTCTCAACTCGTGCGCAGCATCGCTGGAAAATCGCGATGCTTGCAGGAAGCCGCGCTGCAGTTTTTCGAGCAGGGTATTGAACGTCTCGATGAAAGTCCGGAATTCCTGGGCTTCGCCGTTCATGGGCAGTCGCACGCTCAGGTCGCGATAGTCCACCCTGCTCAACGAAAGCTGTACGCGCCGGATGGGTTCCAGCACCTTGCGTGTCATGAACAGCGCGCAAAGGATGAACACGGTCAGCGTGACCGGCATCACCTTACGGACCATGCGGCCGCGGAACTCGATGAAGTCTTCCATGTGGCGCTCGGCAGCGGCGGCGTCGACGAGGCTGACCACCACGCGATCCTGCGCGATGACGCTGGCGGCATTCCAGCGCACGCCATCGGCCGTGATCACGGCACGCTCCAGCTGCGGGAAGTGCTCGCCGGCCGGCAGGCGTTCGATCCTTGCATGCGTCATCGCCGCCGGCAGCGGGAAGGCCGTGGCCACGCCGCCGCTGGCATTCGGATGGGCGTCCTGCGCGTCAGGCAGGGGCGCCGAGAAAACCATCACTTCATCGGCGCGCGCACTTTTCATGCCTGTCAGTAGCCGGGCTTTCAATACCTCATTGTCGCTCGGGAGCGTCGGCTCGCGGCTCCAGCCCAAGGTCGTGTTTTGCTGGCGATCGCTGAAGATTTCCTTGAACTCGTTGCGCCCCATCAGGCGGATCGCGGTCTGGTTCAGCGCGTACAGGGTCAGCATAGTCAGGATGAACATCAGGAACACCCTGGCATAGAACGAACGGGTCAGGCGGCGCATTCAATGTTCCCTGAAGCAGTAGCCGATGCCGCGTATGGCCTCGATGGGGAAGGGCGGCGCATGGCCGTCGCGCGCAGGCATGAGCTTTTTCTTTGCGCGCAGGATGCAGACATCGACGACATTGGTATGCGGGTCGAAATCCAGGCCCCACACGTGCTGCAGGATCTGGCTGCGCGAAAAGATGTGGCCGGGACTGCGCATCAGGTATTCGATCAGCGTGAACTCGCGCGGGCTCAGCACGACCTGGTTGCCGGCCCAGCTCACCTGCCGCGTGATGCGGTCCAGTTCCATGCCGCTTTGCCTGAGCACCGTGTCGTTCGCACCCGGGCGGCGCCCGACCAGCGTGCGCAGCCGCACGACCAGTTCCTCGACGAAGAACGGCTTGGGCAAATAATCGTCGGCACCGGCGTCGAAGCCCGCCAGGCGGTGCTCGAGCTCGGTCTTGGCCGTCAGCAGGATCACCGGCATCTTGCGGCCGGCCGCGCGCAGCGCCTTCAGGATCTCGATGCCATCCATGCCGGGCAACATCAGGTCGAGCACGATGGCGTCGTGGCCGCCCGCCATCGCCATGCGCAGGCCCAGCGTGCCGTTGGTGCAGGCGTCGGCTTTCAGGCCGGCCGCCTTGAAGCCGGACAGCACGAAGTCGGTGATTTTTTCCTCGTCTTCGATCAGCAGGATGTGCATCGTCAGCGTGGCAGTCTGGAAGGCAGCGGCGACGTCAGTCTCGCGCGTCGTCCCCCGGCCATGGCAAGCGTATGGTGCAGGTCTATCGGAACAGGCGACAGGATCGGAGGTTTGGGCATTGTGCTCAAGCAAATTTTACGGCCATTACGGGTTTGTAATGTTGCGTGGGCTGCTGCGGCCAGCAACGACGGCCATCGTGTAGCATGGCCCACCGTGAATGCCGCCATCCTGACTGCCATCGCCGCTGCCGCGCTGTTCGGCGCCAGTACGCCCTTTGCCAAGCTGCTGGCCGGGAGCGTGCCGCCGCTGCTGCTGGCCGGCTTGCTCTACCTCGGCAGCGGGCTGGGGCTGTTTGCGCTGCGCTGCCTGCGCGACCGCGGATGGAAGGCGTCGGGCATCGTCGCGGGCGAATGGCGCTGGCTTCTCGGGGCCATCCTGTTCGGCGGCATCCTCGGACCGGTCGCGCTGATGGCCGGGTTGTCGTCCACGCCCGCCGCCACCGCATCGCTGATGCTCAACCTCGAGGCGGTGCTGACCGCCGCCATCGCCTGGCTGGTGTTTCGCGAGAATGCGGATGGGCGCGTGCTGGCGGGCATGGCGGCCATTGTCGCCGGCGGCGTGGTGCTGGCCTGGCAACCGGAGGCCATGCCCGCTTCCGGGATGGCCGGCGACGCAGCCAGCATTGCATCCAGCGCTGCAGTCAGCGACTCTCAGGCCGGGCTGGCTTCCCTGTTCCATGGCTTGCCGGCGATTGCGCTGGCTTGCCTGTGCTGGGCGATCGACAACAACCTCACGCGCAAGGTGTCGGCCTCGGATGCGGTCTTCATTGCGGCGGCCAAGGGCACCGTGGCCGGCGCCGTCAATACCGGCTTTGCACTTGCCCAGGGCGCCGTGCTGCCGCCGGCGGCCACCATCGCGGCCACGGCTGCCGTCGGGCTGGCTGGATACGGGGTCAGCCTGGTGCTGTTCGTGCTCGCCCTGCGCGGGCTGGGCACGGCGCGCACCGGGGCTTATTTCTCGACCGCGCCTTTCATCGGCGCTGCCGTGTCATTGCTGTTCCCGGGCGAGTCCGGCAGCACCGGGTTCTGGATTGCTGCGTCCCTGATGGCGCTGGGCGTCTGGCTGCATGTGACCGAGCATCATGAACACGAGCATACGCATGAACCGATGGAACATGAGCACCTGCACGTGCATGACGAACATCACCAGCACGCGCACGAGTCCAGCTGGGACGGGCAGGAGCCGCATGTGCACCGCCATCAGCACGGACCGCTGACGCACAAGCATCCGCACTATCCGGACGTACACCACCGGCACACGCACTGAGCGGGTCCGGCGGCGTCGTATCGAACGGATCAGGCTGGCATGCGGCGGGCCAGCCGCCGTTGCGCGCTGCCGTCAGTTGAGGGTATGCGAGCCCAGCAGCGCTGCGGCTTCGCGCGCGGCCACGATGCCTTCGTCGGCCGGCACCACCCAGGCTTCGATCGCGCTGTCTGCGGCATGGATGGCGCGCACGTCATCGCCGCTGGCTGCGGCATTGGCTTCTGCGTCGATCTGCAATCCGGTCCAGGCCAGCGCCTTGCCGACGTCGGCACGCAGCGCCGCATCATGTTCGCCGATGCTACCGCTGAAGACGATCACGTCCATGCCCTGCAGGCAAGCCAGCATCGCGCCGGCTTCACGCACGATGCGATGCGTGAACAGCGCGATGGCTTGTTGCGCCTCCGTGCTGCCCTCGGCGCGCAGGGTGCGCAGGTCGGACGAGATACCGGATACGCCGAGCAGGCCGCTGCGCTTGTACAGCAATTCCTGCAGCCGCTTGTGGTCCCAACCCTGTTCCATCAGCCATAGCAAGACGCCGGGGTCGAGCGCGCCGGAGCGCGTTCCCATCATCAGTCCGTCGAGGGCCGTGAAGCCCATGGTTGTCGCAATGCTCTGGCCATCGAGCGCCGCGCACAGGCTGGCGCCATCGCCGAGGTGGGCCATCAGCACGCGGCCGCTTGCACGTGACGTGCGTTCACGCAGTTCGCCGATGATGTATTGATAGCTGAGGCCATGGAAACCGTAGCGGCGCACTCCCTTGGCCGCCAGCTCCCGCGGCAGCGCGAATTGCTGGTGCGCCGCGGGCGCTCCGGCATGGAAGGCGGTATCGAAGCAGGCCACCTGCGGCAGGCCGGGGAAGGTCGCGGCAAAGGCACGGATGCCAGCCACGTTGTGCGACTGGTGCAACGGCGCCAGGTTGCACAGTGACTGCAATTCCGTCAGCACCCCATGATCGACCAGCACGCTGGCCGCATGGTCGCGCCCGCCGTGCACGACCCGGTGCGCAATGGCGCGCGGGCTGGTGAAGGCGGGGTTATCCGTCAGCAGCGCCCGCAGTGCTGCCAACGCATCCAGCAAGGGATCGTTGGTGACCTGCAGCTCGGCCATGCGAAAGGCGCCGCCGCTGCGCCAGGACATGGCCGGCTTGCCATTCGGCTCAAGACCTTCGATGTTGCCGCTGATAAGCGCGCGCCTGACGTCACCGCCGGCGTAAGGATGCAGCGCGAACTTGAGCCAGGACGAACCGGCGTTGACCGCGAGAATGCTCATGAGAAAAGGAACGAAATTACTGATATGGAATTATCGTGGGCGTGGAGACCGTGATGGTGCACTGCCAAATATATTTCCAAGAGAAAATTGATCGCAGTCAAATTATTGAAATATGGCAACAAAACCTGCCAGGTCAGTCTAATTTCAATAATGAAATACTATTCCTTCAAGGAACGTATTTGTAGCGAAACCCGTGCGCGAGGCGCGCGGTTGCCGGGACGTTTATCCCTCGCTGCGCCATGGAGGATGGACCGGGCATGCTGGTCTGATGGATTGTGCTATCCGGCCATCGACAAGTCGCCGATGCCGGTGTGACGGCTCAAAGGCCGCAGGCAAAGCGCCAGCCGCCGGTACCGCCCGGGTTTTGCGTGAGCTTCTGCACATCGCCGGGCGTATTGACACGGCCGATCACCTCACCCTGCGCCATCGGCTCCTTGTACATCACGTAGTTGATGATCTGCGCCGTCTCTTGCTTGCAGTCGTATTCCTTGAGCAGCTTCATCGACATCATCCCGCGCGGACCGGCGTTGCGATAGGTCTGCACCTCGGTCACGCGCCGTTTATCGCCGCTGGGCGTCAGGCTCGACGTGTCCACGTAGACAACGGTGCCGCGGATGTTCTCGAACACCTTCTTCAGTTCGGCATGGGCGGCCGTGGTGGAGGCCAGCAGTGCGAGCAGCAGGGCAAATTTATTCATGGTCGGGCCGGATCGGGAGCAGAAAAGGAGGTGACCAGTTTACAAAAAATTACTTCAGAGAAAATTTAACCAGATCAAACAAGCCGGAATGAAGCGGGAAATATGGGTGAAATGTCTGACTGTTCATGGACTTGCATTTCGGGAACATCGCTATCTTCAGTCTGTTGCGCTATAGAGGGCGTGTCCTCGGGGCATGCAAAAAGCCATGGAAACTGTCGAACACCGTGAGGTGCTGTTCATCGAAGACGACGTCGAAACCCAGGCCGCGGTACGTTTTGCCTTGCAGGAGCTTCACCAGATGCATTTGCGCACCTGCAGTTCCGCGCGCGAAGGCCTGAAGGCGGCGGCCGATTTTCGCGCCGACCTGTTGCTGCTGGGTGCGGTGATGCCCGAGATCGACGGCCCGACGGTGCTGGCCGGGCTTCGACAGCACGATATCCACAAGGATACGCCGGCGATCTTCCTGACTTCGCTGGTCGATCCCGAGGATTTGCGCTATTACGAATCGCTGGGCGTGGCCGGCGTGATCGCCAAGCCTTTCGATCCGCTGACGCTGGGCGACCGCATCGTCGAGCTGCTGGACAAGTACGAGGGCACGTCGGCCGACATGCCGCCGCTGTCAGATGAACTGGAAGTGCTGCACCGGGTGTTTGCGCGCGAACTGCCGCTGCGACTGTCCCGTATCCGCGATGTGCTCACCCATTGCCGTAACGATCCCGTGACCCGCGCCGACTGCGCGCAGCTGTGGGAAATGATCGAAGACCTGCGCAATGCGGCCAGCGCCTATGGCAACCACAACATCTCGAATGCAGCGCGGCGCGCAGAGCAGCGTGTGGCCGGACTCGTGCTGAGCGCTGAACGCAGCTCGCGCGACTTGCTGGAAATCGAGACGGACCTGATGAGCTGGGCGCTGTAAACCAGCAGCACGGCCCTGGCCCCGCCAATCACGAAGCCCGGCTATGCGAACAGCATGCGCTGGATTCTCGATACGCCGCCCGAACTGCTTTTCGATCGCATCGTGCGCGATGATCGGAAAGATGCTGCCCTAGCTTTGCCGAGTGGCGCCTCTGCAAGGGGAAGCCCAAGGGAAAGCGACACAGGAAAATCGATAAATCTTCGGACGATTACCTTTGGGCAATGAACTGTTGGCAACAGAAATGTTCGTTGTGAGCCAAGCCTGAAATCCAGCTAGCCGTTACTTGTGGTTAACGGTTGTTTTTGAGAAAAATTAAGCGAGGAATTGACGGCCATTTTTGATGCTGTTCGGCAGATACTTGATTGGTGGCAACAGTTAACTTTGCAGCGTAGTCAATCTGTCATGCCATAACAATCATCATCCCGGAGATCGCCATGCGCAAAAAAGCTCTGCTGAAGCTTGCGTCTTACACCCCCGACAATTTCCTTAACCGCCTGCTGGGGAAACTGGACTTGAAAAACGATGCGGCGCTGGCGCGCGAGCTCGATGTCACACCTGGCGTGGTGAGCCGGATCCGGAACAAGAAGGCACCCGTGAGCGCGAACTTGTTGCTGATGATTCATGAAGCTACGGAGATTGCGATCCCTGAATTGCGTCGGATGATGGGTGATTCTCGCCGATTGTTCAGTTGAATCGCGGTCGGTCATCGAGCTGCTGCTTGCATGAGTTTTTGCCCGATCTGACCATGATCCACACCTGATTACTGAGTCGCTTTTCTTCTCGGGACGCACTGCCTGTTGCCAGGCCGTGCGTCTCTGTTTTTCTGCGTAGCAATCAATTCCTCTGCAGGAATTTAGTAATAATATTCAACACCTTAGCGCTTGCTTGGCTATACTGCCTGCAAACAATTAATTCGCCATGGAACAGTCGAATTTTCTTCAGGCATTAACGCTGGGTATCGCGCTGCTGACGGGCGGGATCGCAGGCGGTGTAGCCGGCATCTGGTGGCAGTCACGCAAGCGGTCCGATCATGCGGCGCCTGTGGCATCTTCGCCTGTCTTCAAGCCCGTGCTCGACAGCACACATGATGCGCTGTACTTGCTGAAGGCCGTGTCGGTCGAAGGCTCACGCGCGCTGCGCTTCCGCGTCGAAGATTGCAACGAGCCGGCATGCCTGCAGGTGAAGATGCAAGCGTCGCGCATCATCGGCCTGCAATTCCGCGAGCTGTTCCCGTCCATCGACCCCACAGCGCTCGAGAAGTTGTTGCTCGATGCCCATCGACAGGGCCATGCGGACGACGAACTTGGGCCGTCGGGCGGTGACGCCGAGGGTATCTGGTGGCAAGCAAGCGCGACGCGCTCGCAAGGCGGCCTCGCGGTCACCATGCGCGACATCACCGAGATGAAATGGAAGGAACAGCAGCTCAAGGCGATGGCCGTCACCGATGCATTGACGCTGCTACCCAATCGCCACTGGCTCAAGCAGCATCTTCCGAATGCGGTATTGCACGCGACCACGGCTCGGCAACGCATCGCGCTGATGTTCATCGACCTCGACGACTTCAAGAAGATCAATGACTCCTGGGGTCACCAGGCGGGCGACGAATACCTGATGGCGGTCGCCACTGCGCTGCGACAGGCGGTGCGCGTCGAAGACACGGTGGTACGCCTGGCCGGCGACGAATTCACGATCCTGGTCGAGAACATCGGTGATGCCAGCGCAGTGCAGGCGATCGCTGCCAAGGTCATCGAGCGCATGGCGCAGATCGATTGCGAGGCAGTGCGTCGCGGCTTCCATGCGCGAGCCTCGATAGGCGCGGCGATTTATCCGGAAGATGGTGAAACCGATGCGGCGCTGATGCAGGCTGCCGACATTGCCATGTATGCGGCCAAGGCCGCAGGCAAGGGCCGTCTGTGCATGTACTCGGCCGAACTGGCGCGCAAGATCCAGTCGCGACTGCAGCTGGAGCAGGGTTTGCGCAATGCGTTGGGCAACAATGAATTCTTCCTCGCGTTCCAGCCGCGTGTCAGCGCCCGTAGCGGCGCGCTGGTCTGTGTGGAAGCGCTACTGCGCTGGCGTCATCCGCAGCGCGGCCTGATTGCGCCGGGCGAGTTCATCAGCCTGGCGGAACAGAGCGACCTGATCGGCGGCATCGGCGAGTGGGTGGTGACCGAAGCCTGTCGCCAGCTGGCTTCCTGGCGCGAGCTGGGGCAGGGCCTGGTGCCGGTAGCCATCAATGTGTCGGCGCGCCAGCTGCGCAATGACCGTTTCCGTCGCCATGTGACGAACGAACTGTCGCGCTATGACATTGCGCCCTATTTGCTGGCCATCGAGCTGACCGAGTCGGCAATGATGGGCGGCGATGCCGCTGTCAAAGCCGAGCTGCGCGAACTGCGCAACATGGGGCTGGAACTGCACATCGACGACTTCGGCGTCGGATATTCATCGCTGTCGCGACTGCACAGTCTGGATGTGGATGCGATCAAGATCGACCGTTCCTTCGTGCAGGGGCTCGGTGTGCGCGACGAGGCGCGCAAGCTGTGCGAAGTGGTGGTGCAAATGGGCAAGGCGATGGGCTTCCGCGTGGTGGCCGAAGGCGTCGAGACCCAGCAACAGCTGCGCGAACTGCAAGTGATGCGCTGCGATGAAGTGCAGGGCTATTACGTGTCGCGTCCGGTGGATGCCGCTGCGGTGCCGGGTCTGCAGGCAACGCGCAGCTTCTTCGATCCGTACTTCCCGGTGGTGCAGCGCGTGGTGACGACGCGCTGAACGCATCGCAGGTGGCGCGCTGCCGCCTGATGGCTTCCGATGATGTGTCTGGCCGGCTCAGGCCGGCATCGTCATCAGTTCGACCAGCTGGTCGAGCGCCATTCCCCAACCCTGATGAAAGCCCATCTTCTCGTGCGCTTCGCGCGCCTCCGCCGTCTGGTGCGTGCAGACCGCGCGATAGCGGGTGCCGCCGCCAGGCAGCGGCTCCAGCGTCAGGTCGACCACAAACAGGAAGTCCGATTTGTCGTCAGGCAGGGCGGGTTTGAGCCGGAAGCCGGGCTCCATCGCATTGGTCCAGACCAGCCTCCGGTTGGGCTCGACGAGGAGGTAGCTGCCGATGCCTTCGGGCTGGTTTTCGCCTTCAGGCGATTGCATCACGGTGCGGAACAGGCCCCCGGGCTTGAGGTCGATGTCGCATTCGACCACCTTCCATGGGCGCGGGCAGAACCATTTGACCAGCGTGTCCGGATCCGTCCAGCCTTTCCAAAGGGCTTCGGGCGACACGGCGACGTCGCGCTGTATCTCGAGATCGAGTTCGGGATTGATGGCCATGGGCAGCTCCAGCTTGAAAGGTGTCGCCGGATTATCGCGCCGCCTCAGGCCTCGGGCAAGATGGTCTGCGCCTCGAGTGTGGCGATCACGGTCTTGCGGTCGGTGACTTGCAGGCTCAGCGTGGCCCGGTGCAGGCGCGCGATTTCGCTGCACAGGCTGAGGCCGAGACCGACGCCGTCGACACGGCGGCCGCGCGAGGCATCGCCCCGGTAGAAGCGCTGGAAGGCGCGCTCCGGCAGGTCTGCCGGGATGTTGTCGCAGGGGTTCTCGATGCTGAGAACGAAGCGGTCTTGGCGGCGCGTCAGCGCGAATCGTATCCAGCCATTCGGCGTGTTGTATTTCGCCGCATTGGTGTACAGGTTGAACAGCAGCTGCTGTATCAGGCTGCGGTCGCAGGTCCAGTCGATGTCGTCTTCGATCTCGTTGCGGATCTCGAGGTCCGGCTGGAAGGCCATCGCATCCAGCGCCAACTCGGTCAGCATCGCCGACAGCGGCACGCGTGCCATGTCATAGCGAATGCTGTTGGCATCGGCGCGCGACAGCAGCAACAATTTTTCGGTGATCTCGATCAGGCGCTCGATCTCGTCGCCGATCAGGCGCATGCGCACCTGCGCTTCGGAGCCGGTCGGCAGCTCGGCGATCAGGCGCTCGGAATTGCCACGCAAGATGGTCAGCGGCGTGCGCAGTTCGTGCGATGCATCAGCGGCGAAACGGCGCGTCTGCAGGAAGCTTCGATTCAGGCGCTCGCGCAATTGCTCGAACACGGACACGAAGCTGTCAAATTCCTGATACGGTGGCCGCAGGTCGAGCGGCTGGTCGAGGTTGCGCGAGCTCAGGCCATTCAGCGAGGCTTCCAGCTGGCGCAGCGGGCGCATCACAGTCCAGGTCAGGTACACGGTCAGCGCGGTAAGCATCAAGATCAGCACCGGCGCCATGTACATCAGGATGCGGTCGCGCAGGCTCCAGATGCTGTCGACATAGTGCTTCAGGTCGTTCTTGCGCACCAGCATGCGCGCGCCATCCGGTTTGCCCTGCATGCCAAAGGCCAGCCAGCTTTCATCGTCCATGTCCAGTCGCACCAGCTCGACATTGTCGGTGATTTTCTCGATGTCGCTGCGCCAGGACTGGCGCAGCCGCTGCGTTCGGTCGCACAGCGCATTTTGCTCCTGTCCGGGCTGCAGGCTCTGCGGCTTGCACAGTACATAGTATTCGCTGACGCTGGAGAGCGCGTCGCCACGGCTGCTTTGCGCAACGCACAGAAAGAAGGCATTGGTGTCAGCCGCTTCATGCTGGCAAGCCGCCAGCGTGGTGGCGACATTGTGTTCGATGCGGTCGATTACATGGCGGGTGGTCAGGTACTGCGCCAGCAGGCGGTTCGAATAGATGATGACGGCGGTGACGATCAGTACGCGGATGAAGACGTGCCACAGGAAGGACTTCTTCATTCCTCATCCTCGATCTGGAAACGGTAGCCGACGCCACGTATGGTCTCGATCGGAAAGGGCTTGCCGTCACGTGCCTGGCGGTTGAGCTTCTTGCGGATGCGCTGTATGCAGACATCGACCACATTGGTCTCGGGATTGAAACTGATGCCCCAGACGTTCTTGAGGATTTGCTGGCGCGAGAAGATGCGGTTCGGCGAGCGCATCAGGCACTCCACGAGGCTGAACTCGCGCTGGCTCAGCGGGGCGGCCGTGCCGCGCCAGTTGGCCTGGCGGGTGATCTTGTTGAGCGTCAGTTCACCGACCTGAATCTCGTCGGACACCTGGCCACTCTTGCGCGCCATCACCGCGCGTATGCGAGCGATCAGTTCCTCGACGAAGAAGGGCTTGGGCAGGTAATCGTCAGCGCCAATCTCGAAGCCGGCCAGCCGGTCCGGCAGCTCGTTGCGCGCGCTGAGGAAGATGACAGGTATCGGGTTGCCCGCTTCCCTCACCTTGGTGAGGATCTCGAAGCCGTCGAGCACCGGCAGCATCACGTCGAGGATCACCATGTCGTGTTCGCCGCTCAGGATCGCGGCCAGGCCGCTGGCGCCGTCCTTCACGTGGGTGACGTCGAAGCCGGCCGCACGCAGGTCAGGGATCACGAACTCCGCGATGCGGACCTCGTCTTCTACCAGCAGCAATCGGGATGCGGGAACGGGCATAGGTTCTTTTTTTGAAAACATTGGTCGACGCCGAGGCAGCCGCCATCTTAGACCGAATGCTCCCGCCCTCGATTACATCATCGTTATTTTTGGCAAGATGAATGCGAAGGTCTGCGGCTTGCGGAGGGAGTACCCGCTTGCCGCCAGCGGCGATTATGACAATCGCGTAATGCGCGCGCGGCATTACGCGATTGTCATCCCCTCGCGTGGGTGGCGGCGTTACGTTTCGTCCCATGGAAAAACCATGTGCACGATCAAGCGTTTTGACATGCATGGACAGGCAGCGCTGTTTCACGAACGCCGCCGGCCGTCGGCCGGCAACGAGGATCGCGGAGTAAGCGATGGGATCGCCGGACCTGTTCAGGGCACTCACGCGCTCCCTCAAGGGGGGGCGCGAGCGCAAGGTCGCGCCTGACGATGTTCGTCTGACGCCTTACCTGTCGGTCGTGATCGCCATCCTCTACATGATGGCCGCCGACGGCGACATCTCCGATCGCGAGAGCAGCCAATTGCAGTCCGTGATCGGCGCCGATGCCGATACCCTGCACCGCGCGGTAGCTTACGCGGAGACGCGCAGCGTCGACCAGTTCCTGCAGGACGCACCGCCGGTGCTGGATGCCAAGGCCCGGCTGTGCCTGCTGATGAATGTGTGTGATTCGCTGATGGCCGACGGCGAACTGTCGGATACCGAGTTGCAGTTGTTCGACCGGCTGGTGGCGGCACTCGGCCATACGAAGGCAAGCTTCCAGCCTTACTTCGATGCGATCGCACTCAAGGACAGGATGTCGATCCTGGGCGACTTCGAAGCGGCGGCATCGTCGAACGCCATGACCCCACCCAAGGCGCTGGTGGTGTCGCTGCTGTACATGATGTCGGCCGACGGCTCGATGGGCGAGGAAGAGATCGGACGGCTCAATGCCGTGGTGGGCGGCGCGCAAGGCCTGCTCAAGGCCAGTCTGCGCTATGTGAGCCAGGTGCGCGCGCCGCAGTTCCTGGCCTCTGCGGCTGGCGTGCTCGACGAGCAGCAGCGTCTGTGCATCTTGCTCAATGCCTGCGACACGATGATGTCCGATCACCAGGTGGCGGGCGGCGAGCGCGACCTGTTCCGCCGCATGCTGGCGGCGTTCGGGATTGCACCCGGCAATTTCGATCGTTACCTGAACGTCATCTACCTGAAGAACGACTTGCCGCAGGACGAGCGACGCCCTGTGGCGTCGCGTTCCAACTCGGCACAGTCGGCGCAGCCGGCCATGGCGTCACGAGCGCGAGGCCGTAATCAGGGTGCGGGCGTCGTATTCGAACGCAAGCGGCAGTGGGAAGAAGAGGGCGGCGACGCCGGCGACGCTGATCCCGATGCACGACGCAAGGCGCGCGCCGCGAAACGGGATGGCGCGCCGGACTCGGAACTTGATGCGCGCATCTCGCGCGCGATGCAGGAAAACCTCGACCGCATGTCGGATGAATTCCAGGGCGGCGGCGTCTTCGATGCCGTTGCTGCGAATTCGCGCAGCGGCGCGCAGGCTGGCGACGACGACGGAGGCGATGATGGGCCGACCGATCTGCGCGCCTTCCGCGAAGCCGGCTTCAGCGACAACAAGGACCATGTGTCCGAATCCGGTCATGCAGGCGAAGGGCGTCACTGGAAAGATGGCGAAGGCGATGCCGACCGGCGTGCCATGCGCGATAGCGACGGCGCGGCGGACAGCGATGGCCGTCCGGGGCGCGGCACCAGCGTGCCCGGCCACCACTGGAAGGATGCCAACGGCGGCGCCGATGGACGCGCGCTGCAGGACGCCGAACGTGACAGCAACGGCCGATCGATGCGGGATGCTGAAGGCGACAACGACGGTCGCACGATGCGGGATGCCGAAGGTGACAGCGATGGTCGCACCATGCGGGATGGCAAAGGGCGCAACGGCGACGCCGGCCGGCGCGACCCTGGCGGCGTGTTTGGCAAGCCGGCGCTGCGGGATGCGGCCGCGGACTTTTCGACGGCGGGCATGGATGACAGCGGCGCCAGCACGCCGGGACGCAACTGGCGCGACGCGGCGACACCCGGTGGTAGCGACGCGATGCGAGATGCCGATGCGCCGCCATCGCGGACACAGCTGGTCGACGACCGCCGCAGTTTCGATGCCGAGGCTGATGAGGATGACGACGGTCCCGAGTCGACCGACCCGATCGTCGGACGCATGGACAGCGTTAGCGATCGCACGAAAACCATACAGGCGCATCTTGAAGCGATGCGTTCGGCGCGCTCGATCGCGGCGGCGAACCGTCTGCCACGCTTGCCGGAAGGTCCGGCCGTGCAGCGCCGGCTCCCGGATGCTGCAGTCGCGGCCGACAGCGCGGGCAGCCTCGGTCGTGCGCAACTGATTACGGCCGGCGACAACGCCGGCATTGATGACATGGACAGCGATGACGGCAGCGGGATGCTGCTGGCGTCGGATGAAGGAGGCCCCATCTTGAACGACAACCCAACGACCGCCAGTCCTGAGCAGGCGGCGCAGAACCGCAAGCTGCGCCAGTGGAGTGCCGTGCTGCTGCCTGCGCTGTTCGTGACTTATGGCTCGACCATGGTCGGCGAGACCTCGGCCGAGCGCACGTTCATCACCAGCGAAAACATGGCCACCGATGCACGTGTCGTGCACCAGATGGCCAGTGTGCAGCAGACGGTGTATCGCGTCGCGCCCGACGCGGTGTCGCTGGCGCCATCCTCGGTGCTGCCATCAATGGCATCAGGTGCTGCTACTGGTACTGCTTCAGGTGCTGCGTCGGGTGTTGCATCAGGTGCGGCTGGCGCCGCAGGCGCTGCCGGAGCAGCGGGCAGCGCAGGAACGGTGGCAGGCACGGCTGCCGGCGCGGCGGCAACCACGGCTGCAACCACGGCTGCGACCACCAGTGCGTCCTCTGCTGCCGGCACAGCCGCTGCCGCAGCCACCGCAGGCAGCGCCACCGCCATCACGGCAGCCTCCCATGTGACCGGCGGCCCGACCGTGGTCGGTGACGGCGAAGCCGCCATTCCTACGGACCGGGCACAGGCTGACAGCTTCCTTGAGCGCCGCAAGGAGGAACTGCTGGCGATGTTCAAGCGCCACCAGGGCGCGAGTGCGGTGGCGGCCGAGCGCAAGCAGTGGTTTGTGTATGCGAAGTCCATCGTGCTGCTGGGACTGGGCATGGCGTTCTGGGGCGTGCTGTTCCGCTCGATGCGGATGCTGCATGGCTCGACGGCCGCCGGCCTCATCGGCTTGCTGCTGACGGCGAACGGCTACTGGCTGTTCATGCATTTCTGAAGGAGGGGACATGCAGGTATCCCGATCACTCACCATGAGCGCTGCGCCGGCCGCCCATGCCGGTTCCGGCCAGCGCACCGCGATGTCCTTCGATGTCGATCCGAGCAAGCACGCCGTCACGGTCAGCGTGGTCGACAAGAACTCGGGCGAAGTGCTGCAGAAGATGGTCTACGACAGGCGCTTGGCCACGCAACAGACCAAGGCCAAGGCCCTGCGCGCGGGCGCACTGGTCGATGTGGAAGCCTGAGGCCGCAAGGGCCCATGCTGGACAGCTGATTACAAGGAAAGGCAAGCGTACGCAGATGATGCGCGTGAACTCTACCGAGGATTTGATCAATGAACTGGACATGCTGCGCGCCTATGGCGTCAGTGTGTCCGAAGCAGCGTACGCACAGGCAAGGCAGGCTGATATTCGCCTGTATTCGCTGCTCGATCGTCGAGAGGCTGCCTTGCTCGTATTGCGGCGGGCGGCTTCATCACCGACGGTGAAAGCCCCGCGATCGACGCGGGGGCGGCCAGAGGCCTGATCAGCCCCCGGGCCGAACCAGCCTCAAAGCCGAACCAGCCTCAAAGCCGAACCAGCCTCAAAGCCAGTAACCTGGTAGCCAGCAACCTCATAGCCAGCGACCCCACAGCCAGCAAGCTCAGCGGCATGGCCGCCCCGCAGCCATGACAGCGCTATCGGCAGCTCATTCCACCGGACGGTAGCCCAGCCGGGCCGAGACATCGTCGGCGCAGGCGCGGATCTTTTTCGCGATGTCACCGTTCCAGCCGGCGTCGAAACTGCCGGCCGGGCCGATCGCGGTAATCCCCAGCCGAATATTCCCGCTGTGCTCGAACACCGGCGCACAGATGGCATTGATGCCGGGGATGGGTTCGCCCTGCACGCGCGCCATGCCGCGCTTGCGAACCTCGGCGAGTATGGTTTCCAACTGCTGCAAGCTCTTGCCCGGCACGCCGAAACCAGCAGCGATGCCATTGCGGTTTTCCAGCTCCAGCATGCGCTCGACCTGCTTGGGCGGCAGGAAGGCCGCGAAGGCCAGGCCGGTCGCGGTCGATTGGATGGCCATCACGGTCCCGGTGCGCATGTTCACGTGGATCGGATAGCTGGACTCGCTGATATAGATGATGGTCGGGCCCATATTGCCCAGGACCGACAGGCCGACCGTCTGGTCGATCTCGGATGACAGGCGGGTCACGGCCGGAATGGCGATGCGCACCGGGTCCAGCAGGTGCAGGCTGATCAGGCCCAGCTGCAGCGCGAACGGGCCCAGCTCGTAGCGGCCCGTCAGCGGGTCCTGATCGATCAGCCCGAAACTGCCGAAACTGACCAGGTAGGGGTGGGCCTTGGCCGACGGCATGCCGGCCTTGCGGGCGAGGTCGCCCAGGCTCATCGGCCCGCCTTCGTCGACCAGCGCAGTCAGCAGCCGGCCGCCGATTTCGATCGACTGGATGCCGCGCCGGCTCTTGTCCATGGAGGTATCTTCAGCCATGGCGCGAGTTTACGGATGCTTTAGCTTAAAGTAAACAATTCGTTATTATCTAATTCGTTGACCAAAAACGAAGTCGGGGCTAAGCTGTCGCCAGCATGGAAATCGGCCGGCGATCCGCCAGCAATCCACCTGTCCACCACTGAAGCCGCGCCATCCGCGCGCCCGGGAGAACCACATGAGCGAGAAGAAATTCGCATCGCAGGGCGACCTGCAGGAAAAGAAGACCAGCTTCATCAAGCTGTCAGCCAACGCTTATGCCTACACCGCCGAAGGCGACCCGAACTCGGGCGTCATCATTGGCGATGATTCGGTGATGGTGATCGACACCACCGCAACCCCGGCAATGGCGCAGGCGCTGATCAGGCATATCCGCGAGATCACCGACCTGCCGATCAAGTATGTGACCCTGACCCACTATCACGCGGTGCGCGTGCTGGGCGCATCGGCCTACTTCAAGGAAGGCGCCGAGCAGGTGATCGCTTCCAAGGGCACCTATGAACTGATCGTCGAGCGCGGCGAGCAGGACATGCACTCCGAGATCGACCGCTTCCCGCGCCTGTTCGCCGGCGTCGAAACCGTGCCCGGCCTGACCTGGCCGACCCTGGTGTTCGAGAAGGAACTGACGGTCTTCATGGGCAAGCTGGAAGTGAAGATCATGCACGTGGGCATGGGCCACACCAAGGGCGACACCATCGTCTGGATCCCGTCGCAGAAAGTGCTGTTCTCGGGCGACCTGGTTGAATACGATGCCGCCGCCTATACCGGCGACGCGCAATTGGAAGAATGGCCGGCCACGCTGGAAGTGCTGCGCGCGATGAAAGCCGACAAGCTGGTGCCGGGCCGCGGCCCGGCGCTGATGAGCCCGGCCGAAGTCGACAAGGGTCTCGATTACACGAAGGACTTCGTCAGCACCCTGCTGTCGTCGGCCAAGGAGGCAGTCACCCAGGGTCTGGACCTGAAAGGCGCGATGGCGCACGTGCGCAGCAAGATGGACCACAAGTTCGGCCATGTCTTCATCTACGAGCACTGCCTGCCGTTCGACGTCACCCGCGCCGTGGACGAAGCCAGCGGCATCAAGCATCCGCGCATCTGGACCGCCGAGCGCGACAAGGAAATGTGGCATGCGCTGCAAAGCTGAGTGCCAGCGGCGCTGACGGCCGACTGACGCTTCCGGAGACTCGCGATGCACCAGACCTATACCTATAAAAAATTCCCTTACAGCGCACCGCCCGAGCTGAACCAGTCGGCGGTCGCGCGCCGGCCGCTGGTCGTGATTGGCTGCGGCCCGGTCGGGCTGGCGGCGGCGATCGATGCGCGCCAGCACGGCATCCCGGTGCTGCTGCTGGATGACGACGATACGGTGTCGGTCGGTTCGCGCGGCCTTTGCTATGCCAAGCGCACGCTGGAGATCCTCGATCGCCTGGGCTGCGGCCAGCCGGTGGTCGACAAGGGCGTGGGCTGGGACGTGGGCCGCACCTTCTTCCGCAATGACGAGGTCTTCAACTTCAACCTGCGACCGCAGCCTGGCTTCAAGCGCCCGGGCATGGTCAACCTGCAGCAGTACTACCTCGAGGAGTACATGGCGCAGCGCGCGCAGGAAGCCGGCGTCGAGCTGCGCTGGAAGAACAAGGTGGTGTCGGTGGCGCCGCATGACGATCATGTGGCGTTGCAGGTCGAGACGCCGGATGGCAGCTATGCCATCGAGGCCGACTGGCTGATCGTCTGCGACGGTGCACGCAGCCCGGTGCGTACGATGCTGGGACTGGACATCGACGGCAAGGTCTTCATGGATCGCTTCCTGATCGCCGACGTCGTCATGAAGGCCGACTTCCCGGCCGAGCGCTGGTTCTGGTTCGACCCGCCTTTCCATCCGAACCAATCGGTGCTGCTGCATCGCGAGGCGGATGATGTTTACCGCATCGACTTCCAGCTCGGCTGGGATGTCGACCCGGAAGAAGAAAAGAAGCCCGAGAAGGTCATCCCGCGCATCAAGGCCATGCTCGGCGATGACCGTGAGTTCACGCTCGAATGGGTCAGCGTCTATACCTTCCAGTGCCGCCGCATGCATGAATTCCGCCATGGCCGCTGCCTGTTTGCGGGCGATGCCGCGCACCAGGTGTCGCCGTTCGGCGCGCGCGGCGCGAACTCGGGCGTGCAGGATGCCGACAACCTGATCTGGAAGCTGAAGCTGGTGATGGACGGCAAAGCGCCGACGGCCCTGCTCGATACCTATTCGTCCGAACGCGGCGATGGCGCTGACGAGAACATCCTGAACTCGACCCGCTCGACCGATTTCATCACGCCCAAGAGCGCGGTCAGCAAGACCTTCCGCAATGCCGTACTGGAGCTCTCGCGCGACCTGCCGTTCGCGCGTAAGCTGGTCAACTCCGGCCGCCTGTCCGTGCCTTGCTTCCTCGCCGATTCACCGCTCAACACGCCCGACTGCGAGTCGTTTGCAGGCGACATGGTGCCGGGCGCACCGATGGACGATGCGCCCGTCGACGCCGACGGCCAGCCGTCGTGGCTGATCGACCATGTTGGCGGCCGCTTCCAGGCGCTGTACTTCTGCGATGACCCGGCGGAGATCACCGAAGCGATGCAATTGCAATTGCGGGGATTGGCCGAGGCAACGATTCCAGTCGATACACTGGTAATCGCCAAGCGCGCCGGGCAGTGCGATTTGAAGGTCGTCGTCGATCGCGAAGGCATGGCCTTCCCGCGCTACGATGCGCAAGCCGGCACCTTGTACCTGGTACGTCCCGACCAGCATGTGGTCGCGCGCTGGCGCGAGGCCGAAGTGTCGCGCATCGTCGCTGCCGTGGCGCGGGCGACGGCCAATTTTGCGGAGGAGTGAATCATGTCCCTGATACTGGAACCGAACTTCAAGGAACCGGGCAAGCGCTATTTCCGCGACTTCTCGCCCGGCGATGATTTCTACCAGGAGCTGATCGACACGCACCGTGACCTGAGCGACGAGCAGAGCGCGCAAGTGAATGCGAAACTGATCCTGATCCTGTCCAACCATATCGGTGACCTGTCGGTGCTGCGCGAAGCGATGGCGCTGGCCCGCAAGGGCGTCCAGCCGGTCTGACACAGGCCCGCAGCGCCAGGGAATCCATGCAATCGGGCAAGCGCGCGGGCAGGGCGGTAATGACAACGCCTGCCATAGCCAGCCACATCAAGGAGGCATCATGCTGATCCAGAAAATCCACCATGTCGCGTATCGCTGCAAGGACGCGAAAGAAACCGTCGACTGGTACACCAAGCACCTCGGCATGAAGTTCGTGCTCGCGATTGCGGAGAACGAAGTGCCTTCGACCAAGGCGCCCGACCCCTACATGCACATCTTCCTCGATGCCGGCGACGGCAATGTGCTGGCCTTCTTCGAATTGCCGACGCAAGCGCCGATGGACCGCGACCGCAACACCCCAACCTGGGTCCAGCACCTGGCGATGAAGGTCGATTCGATCGAGACGCTGGTGGCGACCAAGCAGCGGCTGGAATCGGAAGGCATCGAAGTGATTGGCCCAACCGACCACACGATCTTCAAGAGCATTTACTTCTTCGACCCGAATGGCCATCGTCTCGAACTGGCAGCCGACTGTGGAACGCCGGAGATGTACCGCAAGCTCGATGAAGTGAAATGGGACATGCTCGAAGAGTGGAGCAAGACCAAACAGGCGCCCAAGCATGCCGCATGGATGCACGACGGCAGCATGTCCAGCTCCAATTGATACAAGCAGCAAACGAACACGGAAAGTCCGACGTGACCACACTCAATGAAACCCACGACCCGTCGCTGAGCAGCTGGGTCGCCTCCGCCAACCAGACGGGGACTGATTTCCCTATCCAGAACCTGCCGTTCGCCGTCTTCCGTCGCAAGGGCACACAGGAAGCCTTCCGCGGTGGCGTCGCCATCGGCGACCAGGTACTGGATCTGGCCGCGGTCGCGGCATCGGGCGTGCTGTCTGGTGATGCCGCAAAGGCAGCGCAAGCTGCCAGCGCCGACAAGCTGAATGCGCTGATGGCGCTCGGCCAGCCGGCATGGAGCGCGTTGCGCCTCGCGCTGTCGCGCGCGCTGCGCAGCGGGTCGGGCGATGAAGGCAAGCTCTCGGGCTGCCTCGTGCCGATGGCAGGCGTCGAGTATGGGTTGCCCGCACAGATCGGCGACTACACCGATTTTTATACCTCGATTTATCACGCGACCAATATCGGCAAGCTGTTCCGGCCGGATAATCCGCTGCTGCCGAATTACAAGTGGGTGCCGATCGGCTACCACGGCCGCGCATCCAGCATTGGCGTCTCGGGCCAAACCTTCAAGCGCCCGCACGGACAACTGATGCCGCCCGGCGCCGAGCAGCCGACCGTCGGCCCCAGCAAGCGTCTGGACATCGAGCTGGAACTGGGTATCTTCATCGGGCAGGGCAATCCGTCGGGCACATCGATTGCGATTGCTGACGCCGAGGCTCATGTCTTTGGTATCTGCCTGCTGAACGACTGGTCGGCGCGCGACATCCAGGGCTGGGAATACCAGCCGCTCGGTCCTTTCCTCGCAAAGAATTTTGCAACCACCATTTCGCCGTGGATCGTCACCCTCGAAGCGCTGGCGCCGTATCGCTTGCCCTTCACGCGCCCCGAAGGTGATCCGCAGCCGCTGCCTTATCTCGACAGTGCGCACAACCGCGCTGCCGGTGCCTTCGATATCCAGTTGAGTGTCGAACTGCAGACGACGCAGATGCGCGCTGCCGGCCAGTCGGGACACCGCCTGTGCCAGACCAGCTTTCGCCATGCGTACTGGACGCTGGCGCAAATGGTCACGCATCACACCGTCAACGGCTGCAACCTGCAGCCGGGTGACTTGTTTGGCAGTGGCACGCTGTCTGGCCCGACACTGGATCAGGCGGGCGCGCTGATCGAGCTCACCGGTGGCGGACGCAACCCGGTCGCGCTATCGAATGGCGAGCAGCGCACTTTCCTCGAAGATGGGGATGCGGTGACCTTCCGCGGCTGGTGTGAAAAGCCGGGTGCGGCGCGCATCGGTTTTGGTGAATGCACCGGGATGGTCGCAGCATAAGCTTGGAAGCTGACATCGCTGGTCGTGCGCTCGCTCGGAAAATTGCTCGGGCACGACCTCGACCTCGACCTCGACCTCGACCGATAGTCAACTAGATTGAAAATGGATGTTCATTGAAGCGTTGCGAATGCAACGCTTTTCTTTTTGGGATAAGCGAATAATCGAGTCAGCATGACTTGTGCAGCCAACTCTTTTCAGCTGTAGCGATTGCTCGTCATGCTTGCCACCGCTATCTACGACAGGTGCGGGAGCGAGCAGTGGTCGATGAGTACGATAGTCCGTGGAAAGAAGCCATCGAGCGATATTTCGCTGATTTCATGCATTTCTTCTTTCCTGCGGCTCACGCAAAAATCGACTGGTCCCAGCCCTTTGAATTCCTCGAGCAGGAGCTGCGCTCTGTCGTGCGCGATGCCGAACTGGGTACGCGCTATGTCGACAAGCTGGCGCGCGTCTCGTTAATCGATGGTCGCCCCGAGTGGATCTACGTTCACCTGGAAGTGCAAGGCAGTATGCAGGCGAGTTTTGCCGAGCGCATGTTCGTCTACAACTATCGCTTGTTCGATCGCTACCATCGTCCGGTCGCCAGCCTAGCGGTATTGGCTGACGATCAAGAAAACTGGCGACCAACGTCCTATGCTTATCAGGCGCTTGATTGTGAAATGGGTATACGCTTTCCGGTGGCCAAGCTGCTGGACTGGTCGGGCAGCGAAGCGCGGCTGGAAGACAGCGGCAATCCGTTTGCAATCCTTACCCGCGTGCATCTGGCGACGCGCGCGACTCGCGATGATCCGCAGGCCCGTTATCAATTCAAATCAGCTGTTGTGAGAAGCCTGTATCGCCGCGGCTGGGGCAGACAGCAAGTGACCGATCTGTTCAGAGTAATTGATTGGATGATGCGATTGCCGCCAGCACTGGAACAGCAATTCAGGCGAAATCTTGATCTGTTGGAGGAGGAAGCGACTATCCGTTATGTGCCATCCATCGAGCGGCTGGCTCGGGAAGAGGGTGTGGAGGCCGGGATTCTGCAAGGGATGCAGCAAGGGATGCAGCAAGGACGGGTCGAGGGGAGGCTGCAGGTATTGCGCAAGCTTCTCGAGAGACGCTTTGGCCAACTGCCTGCCTGGGCGACGTCTCGAATCGAGTCTGCCACTGAAGCAGAGCTCGAAGCATGGACCGATGCGGTGATTGAGGCTGATGCCGCCACCGATACCTTATCGGCCGTGTTGGGTTCCGTCGAATCTTGAATGCCTGATGGCCAGGCATGGAACTCAGCATCTGCACCAGTGGCGATGCGGTAGGGGTCCAATGGGCCGGCTCGCCGGTGCGGGCCAGCGCCCATGATCGACATCCCAAGCCGCAATATCTTTGCGGTAGATATCCGGCGCTGGCGAAGAAATTTCTTTGATGATCAGGCCGGATAGGCGTGTTGCATCGCTGCGCCACCGGGCTGGGCAAGCTGTGCGCCGAGCTGCACGGCTCGCAGCTGGCGTTCCAGTTCGGTGATGCGTGAGCTGGCTGCGGCCAGCGTGCTCTCCATCAGCAGGCTGCGCTGCACCAGCAGGCAAGTGGCATCAGGCTGGTTGTCGAGTGCCGAATGGATCAGGTCGTCGCCCTCGGGGTCGCGCTTCACGTCGCGGAACCAGGCCAGCTGAACCAGGAAATCCTCGAGTTGCTTCTTCTCTTTGGGAGTCATGCGATTGTCTCTTTGGTAACGCCGGCGGGCGAAATGCCTTGCCGTCAGCGTCTTTATACCGAGGTGCAGTCGCTTGTTACATCAGGGATACGATCCGTAACAATTTGGACCCGAAGCCAGATTGGCTGCGGCCGGGCAAGGCCGGCCGTGCCTGCAGCACCCCCCGGCCGCCAGCTGCCAGCTGCCGGGCCGCGCGTTCAAGGGGCCAGTTGTGTCGCCGCCCAGGTGTACAAGGGGATGCCCACTAGCAGGTTGATCGGGAAAGTGACGCCCAGCGGCAGGCCCAGGTACAGCGAGGCATTCGCTTCCGGCACCGCCTGACGCAGCGCAGCCGGTACCACGATGTAGGACGCGCTGGCCGACAGCACCATCAGCATCGCCGTATCGCCGGCCGGCAGGGACATCAGCGTCGCCAGCAGCAGCGCGATGGTGGCATGGACGAACGGCGACAGCGCTGCATACGCCACCAGCATCGGCGACTTGCCTTTCACCTCGCCGAGATTGCGCGCCACCATCAGCCCCATGTCCAGCAGGAAGAAGGCCAGCATGCCCTTGAACAGGTCGGCCGAGAAGGGCTTCATCACGGCCTTGCCGGCGTCGCCGCTGAGGAAGCCGATCAACAGCGAAGCAATCAGCAGCAAGTGCGTGCCATCGGTCAGCGAGTGCTTCAGCACCTGCGCGATCGACAGCGGCCCCTTGTCCGGACCGCCGGTCGCGACCAGCGTGCCGCCCGTCGTTACCTGCACGTTGGTCGTGGCGGCGGTAGCGGACTTCTCGGCGCGGATCAGGTTAGCCAGCACGATCGCGACGATCAGCGCTGGCGATTCCATCAGCACCATCGCTACGGCCATGTGGCCGCCGGCGGGGAGGTTGATGCTTTCGAGGTACTGCATCGCCGTCACGAAGGTTACCGCGCTGACCGAGCCATACGAGGCGGCCACGGCCGCTGCATCGAAGCGCGCCGCATGCCGCTTCAGGAACTGATAGCCCAGCACCGGCACCGCGAAGGCCATCAGGATGGCCACGGCCAGTGTGGCCGCAATTGCCGGCGACAGCCCGGAGGCCGACAGCGCAAAGCCGCCCTTGAGGCCGAGTGCCATCAGCAGGTACAAGGACAGGAATTTCGCGATCGCCGGCGGTATTTCGAGGTTCGAGCGCAGCAGGCCGGCCACCAGGCCGAAGACAAAGAAAAGAATCGCAGGGTCGAGCAGGTTGTGCATGGGGTTCTCCAGAATGGCGTGCATCCTACCGGCTGCTTAACATCAGGTAAAATCAATTGTTAATGTCATATATATAGATTTTTATCTATGAACCTGACCTTCCGCCAGCTGCGCCTCTTCCTTGCGCTCGCCGATACCGGCAGCGTCAGCGCCGCGGCCCGCGTGATGCACGTGACCCAGCCGACGGCGTCGATGCAGCTCAAGGAAATCACGCAGGCCGTCGGCATGCCGGTCTATGAAGTGATACAGCGGCGCGTGCACTTGACCGAGGCCGGCCATGAACTGGCGCGCACCGCCCGCGCCATCGCCGGCGAATGGGAGGCGCTGCAGCAGAAGTTCGATGCGATGCGCGGCCTCACGCGCGGCAAGTTGAAGGTGGCGCTGGTGAGCACCGCGAAATACTTCGTACCGCGCCTGCTGGGCAGCTTCTGCGCGTTGCATCCCGAGATCGAGATCTCTCTCGAAGTGCTCAACCGCGACGGCGTCGTCGCCCGCCTGCGCGACAACCTCGACGACCTGTACATCATGTCGACGCCGCCGACCGATATCGAGCTCGAGGACAAGGTCTTCCTGCCCAATCCGCTGGTGCTGATCGCATCCCCGTCGCATCCGCTGGCGCGCCGGCGCAAGCTGCCGATCGAGAAGCTGGGTGGCGAACGCTTCATCCTGCGCGAGCGGGGCTCGGGTACGCGAATGGCGTCCGATCGCCACTTCCGCAAGCTGAAGTTCGATCCCAGCCTGCGGCTGGAGCTGGGCAGCAACGAGGCCATCAAACAGGCCGTCGCCGGTGGCCTCGGCATTGCGGTGCTGTCTCGTCACGCGCTCGAGGGCAAGGCCGAGAAGGATGTGGCGGTACTTGACGTGCAGGGCTTCCCGATCGAATCGCGCTGGCACGTGGTGCACCCGAAGGGCAAGCGCCTGTCGCCGATTGCCGCGGTGTTCCGCGATCACCTGCTGCAGGCGGCATCCGACTGGACCTGAGTGGAAATCGCACTCCTCCGGTCCTAGCTGCTAAACTGCCTGCCATGCGCAAAGTGCTCGCCATCCTGCTGATTTCGCTGCTGTCGCTGCAAGCCTCCTGGGCGGCGGCGGCCAGCTATTGCAGGCATGAGCAGGGCGCGGCGGCGCGCCACTTCGGCCATCACGAGCATCGGCACGGCCAGCACCTGGCCGGGTCTGCCGAGCAAGCCCGGGCCCAGGCCCTGTATGAAGCCGCTGCGCCTCCCGCCGACCACGCGGCAGGCTTCGTCGATGCCGGCGATGTCAGCGATGACGGCAGCGCGGCCGCCAGCCTCGCCGGCGCCGACCTCGATTGCAGCGTCTGCCACGCGCATGCGCTGGCCGGCATGCCCTCGGCACCGGCAAGCGCGGCGCTCGACGCGACGGCTGTCGCCGGCGAAGCGCTGATCCAGCACCTCCCTCCATCCCGACCCCAGCCCAGGCCCGAGCGCCCCAACTGGCTCGCCGCCTGAGCGGCTGTTTCCGCTCCTGATTGAAGACGGCGCGCGTTGTCGCGCGCGCCCGGCTGCCATCGGCTGTCGATGGCATTCGCCACGGAGATACGGATGTTCAAGCAAGGTCATTTTTCTTTCATTCTCGCTGTCTGGCTCGCGATGCCGGCCAGCGCCGCCGCGCTGCAGGAGCCAGCGGCGCCCTTGACGCTGGAGCAGGCGCAGCGACTCGCGCGCGAGGGCAGTCCCACGCTGTCGGTCGCGCGCCGCGAGGTCGAGGCCACGGAAGGGCAGGTGCTGCAAGGTTCGCTGCGCCCCAATCCCGAATTCGTGTTCCAGACTGACGATGCCAGCCGCCTGTCAAGCACCAGCACCGCCCAGCTCGATGTACCGGTCGAGACCGCGAACAAGCGCGAAGCACGCGTCGAAGCGGCCGAGCGCGGCCGCGACGTCGCGCGGACCGATCTCGCTGACCGCGGACAGCGCCTGCGCGCCGCGGTTTCCGCTGCATTCTTCGATGTGCTGGCCGCACAAGAATTGCTGCGCGCCGCACAAGACAGCCTGAACCTCGCGCGTCGCGCCACCGACGTGGCCAGCCGTCGCGTCACCGCTGGCAAGGTGTCGCCGGTTGAAGAAACCAAGGCACGCGTCGCCGAAGCCGGTGCACGGGTCGCGCTGGTGCAGGCCGAGAGCGGCTTGCGCAATGCGCGTACCCGCTTGTCCAGCTTGTGGGGCAATCCGATGCCGCAATTCACCCTCGCCGAAGGCTCGGTCGACCGCTTGCCCGAGCTGCCGGATGGGATAGCCATCGAGCAGCGGCTGCCAGGCGCGCCCGCGTTGTTGCGGGCCGAACGAGAACTGCAGCGCCGCAAGGCACTGGTCGGCGTCGAGCAGAGCCGCACCGTGCCGGACTTCACCGTCAGCGTCGGCATGAAGCGCCGCGAAGATACCGTCGGGCGCGACCAGCTGCTGGTCGGCGTTTCGGTGCCGCTGCAAGTGTTCAACCGCAATCAGGGCAATCTCCTCGAGGCATTGCGGCGCGAAGACAAGGCGCGCGATGAACTGCAAGCCGTGCGCACCAGCGTCGCTGCCGATGCTTACCAGGCACTGGAGAAGGTCAATGCCCGTCATCGCGAGGCCGAGCTGCTGCAGCGCGACGTGCTGCCAGGCGCCCGCAGCGCCTACGAGGCGGCGACCATCGGCTTTGAAAACGGAAAATTCAGCTTCCTCGAGCTGCTTGACGCGCAGCGCACGCTGTTCTCGGCCACCGCGCAATACCTGACGGCGATCGCGGCAGTGCATGCGGCACTGGCCGAGCTCGACGGTATTCTCGGCACCATTGATGGCCGCTGACGCAGGGAAGAACGGACATGAATGAATCAATGAATCAAGCCAGGCTTACGCGGAGCAAGCAGATGATCAAACCCAAGCAGCGCCAGCACGGCGCCAGCCAGTTCAAGGCGATTGCCGCATTGCTGGTGGTCGGTGTCGCAGTCGGCGCATGGATACTATCGATGGACAAGGGCCGCAGCGTGAAGGTCGGCGACGATGATGAATCGCCCGCCGCGCAGGCCAGGCCCTCGGCAACGACGCCGGCTGCCGCGCAGCATGCGCCTCGCATCGACCTCGAGGAATCGCAGGTCAAGACAGCCGGCATCGCCGTCGAGACCGCCGGTCCGGCGCGCATCGCATCGAACGTGCAATTCCCGGGCGAGGTCTTGCTCAATGACGACCGGACCGTGCACGTGGTACCGCGCGTGGCGGGCATTGCCGAGAGCGTGCTGGTGTCCACCGGCCAGCAGGTCAAGCGCGGGCAGGTGCTGGCGATCTTTTCCAGTCAGTTGATTTCCGAGCAGCGCAGCAACCTGCAGCCTGCCGAGAAGCGGCTCAAACTTGCGAAATCGGTCTACGACCGCGAGAAGAGCCTGTGGGAGCAGAAGACCACCGCCGAGAAGGATTAC